>TARA_R110000868_G_scaffold145181_3_pt1 | contig 41997 bp, 30 predicted proteins | sample TARA_R110000868 | Tara Oceans TARA_R110000868 (sample SAMEA4397489) | marine metagenome | biome: Polar Biome; feature: [SRF] surface water layer (ENVO:00010504); material: water (ENVO:00002006), including particulate matter (ENVO:01000060) such as... | depth 5 m | reverse complement strand
CAAGATTTAGAAGGCAATTGTGGTACTGCTGATGGGGGTACCCTTTCTTTTGATGCAATTGATATTACAGGGTATCAAGATGTTGTTCTTTCTTTCGGAGTTAATGTAGTTGGTTTTGATGTAGCCAATGGCGATGTCATTACCTATGAAATTTTTCACGATGAAGTCTCTCAAGGAGTAACAACCATTACCGTAGTTGATAGTGGTGCTTACAGTACTACTGGCTGGGAAGTAATTTCTCAAGCCATACCAAATAGCGTAAGTAGTGTTCGAATGGTACTTTTTGTAAAACAAAATGGTGCCAGTGATTATGCTGGTTTTGATGATGTACAATTACAAGGTGCTGCAATTGGTGGCACCCTTAGTATTGTAATCAATGAAGTGGATGCTGATACGCCCGGAACTGATGCTTTAGAGTTTATTGAACTGTATGATGGTGGTATTGGTAATACTTCTTTAGATGGGTTAGTCGTTGTTTTCTATAATGGTAGCGATAATTTAAGTTATAATAGTGCAATAGATTTAGATGGGTATACCACAAATGAAAATGGCTATTTCGTAATTGGTAGTGCTTTAGTTGCTAATGTAGATTTAGTTGCTTTTACAACAAACGGAATTCAGAATGGGGCGGATGCAGTAGCGTTGTACCAAGGAGAGGCAATTAACTTTCCTAATGATACACCAATTCTACTTAATGATACTTTACTAGATGCATTAGTGTATGATACCGATGATAGTGATGATACAGAATTATTAGTACTACTTAATTCAGGTCAAGAACAAATAAATGAAGCTGGTATGGGTGATAAAGACAATCACTCTATGCAACGTATGCCTAATGGCAGTGGTGGTGCACGAAATACAGCAAGCTATACCCAGGCAATCCCATCTCCAGGAACCGAAAACGGAGCGGTAATTCCTCCTCCAGCAGTCATATCAATTTTAGCAGCGCGCAATACCGCTGAAGGCGAAGTGGTAACCGTAAGTGGTATGTTAACAGTTTCAGATCAGTTTGCTGGTTCTGCATATATACAAGATGCAACGGCAGCAATTGCTATTTTTGACCAAACCATTCATGGTGAAGGTAATTTTATGATTGGTGATTCGATTACCCTTACAGGTACTCGAAGTGCTTTTAATGATCAGATTCAGATAAGTACCGTCACCCAAGTAGAAAATAATGGTTTGCCTACGAATGCTATTGCACCTCTAACAATTACATTGGCAGAAATGGGGAATCATCCTGCAGAATTAGTGCAAATTTTAAATCCTGCTTATCCAAAACCAGGAGATATTCTATTTGGAAATTCTAATTACACCTTAACCGATGCAAGTGGTAATGGAGAATTGAGAATTGATAATGATGTAGCCTCAATTGTAGGATTAGGACAGCCAGAAAGTTGTGATGAAATAGTAGGAGTGGTAGGTCGTTTTTATGAAACGTATCAATTATTACCTCGAATGAAATCTGATATGGCTTGTGCTGTAAAATATATTCCATTAGGTAGTGCTGTAACCGTTTCAAAAGACAAGACTTTTGATGTAGTAGCATGGAATATTGAGTGGTTTGGTGATGAAACAAATTCTCCAGCAGCAGGAAATCCATTAGCAGATGCGATTCAAAAAGATAGTGTTAAGACGGTGCTTCAGAAATTAAATGCAGATGTGTATGCTGTAGAAGAAATTTCTGATGATGTTTTATTTGCTCAAATGGTAAGCGAAATGCCTGGATATAATTATGTGCTTTCCGAAGCAGTATCGTATCCAAATGATGAAACAGGAACACAACAAAAAGTAGGTTTTATCTACAATACTGAAACTGTTTTAGTGATAAATACCAAACCACTTTTAGCCAGTATTCATCCGTATTATAATGGGGGTGATGATTCTGCCTTAACCGATTACCCGGTAGCGGACAAAACACGTTTTTATGCCAGTGGGCGTTTGCCATTTATGATGACTGCCGATGTCACTTTAGAAGGAGTAACCAAACAATTTAATATGGTGGCACTCCATGCAAGAGCAAATGGATCTTCAGATTCCCAATTGCGTTATGATATGCGTAAGTATGATGTTGAGGTGCTTAAAGATACTCTAGACGCACAATATGCAGGCGCTAACTTAATAGTTTTAGGAGATTATAATGATGACATAGATGTTACAGTTGCCGATAATGTGTCTTCAACAGTAAGTACTTTTGAGAAATATGTAAGTGATCCTACAAACTACACCATTGTTACAAGTACTTTAAGTGCAGGTGATTACCGTTCTTACGTATTTAGAGAAAATATGATAGATCATATTATGGTTTCCAATGAAGTTGCTCCAATATATATCGAAGAATCGGTAAGTGTTGGGTACGAGTTTTATGATGCAGATTTTACATCAACTGCTTCTGATCATTTTCCTGTGGCTGCTCGTTTTCTGTTAAATGAACTGACTTTAAATGAAATTACGGCAACAAATGTTACTTGTGCAGGGGAACAAAATGGTACTGCATCGGTAAGTGTTTCAGGTGGAATTACGCCCTATACCTATGTATGGAGCGACGGACAAACAGCCGAAAGTGCTACAGGTTTAGTTGGTGGTATGTATACCGTATTTGTAACTGATGCTTTAGGAAAAATGGTCACCGGTGAAGTTACGATTACAGAAGCAGCAGCATTAGAATTTACACAGACTGAAGATACTACAGTATATTTTGGTTATGAGGCGCAATCATGCACTACACTTGAAATTTCAAGTGTTTTGGGTGGTGTAGCCCCTTATTCATATACGTGGAGTACAGGAGAAACCTCGCAAAGTATTACTGCGTGTCCAGAAGAAACAACAAGTTATTCGGTAACGATTACTGATGCTAATGGTTGTACTGCTGAAACAATAATTAATGTTGAAGTAATCGATGTTTCTTGTGGTAACAGCAGAAGACATCCGAAAGTAGAAATTTGCCATAAAGGAAGAACTATTTGTGTATCAAAATATGCGGTGCAATATCATTTAAACCATGGTGATAGTTTAGGTTCTTGTGATGGTGGTTCTGATGGAGGTGATGATACACTTACTTTTACAGTATATCCAAATCCGTTTGTATCTTACATAATTATTGAATTAGATACTCCTGTAAAGGCTAATGCAGCATATTTGATTTATGATCATAATGGTAGACTTGTTCATAGATCTCATGATCGATTAGCGGTAGGGAAAAACAAATCCGTACTTCCATTATGGTATTTACGTAGAGGTTACTACTATTTAAAAACTTTTGTGGACGGTGAATTGCAGGGTACGCAGCGCATTGTTAAAAAATAAAAATTTCAAGCTTAAGTTTAAAAACCGCCAATTTTCATTGGCGGTTTTTTTTATAGAATGTATCGTTCCTAAAATGCTACCCTTAACATTTAAATCATCTAGAAATGATAAGTATTATCCTATAAGTAATTTGGAGCTAAACTACTTTTTGGAGTCTAGTATATTCCTTTTTTGCTGCTTTAGATAAACGCGTATCATATTTTATTTTTTTATAGAACACATAATTAACGATTAAGAGAATCATGCATAATACAGCTGTAGCACCATTACCTTCTTTAGACAACAAATGTGCAATAATGCTAAACATTAGATTCATAAAAAAGCCGGCATAAGCCCATTCAATAAGAAATTTGCCTTGCTTAAAAATAATCAAAACTAGTCCTAAAGATTGTGCAACGCCGAGTATATAAATTAAATAAGGAGGATAGCCTAATGCTATAAACCTTAAAGAGATCAAATCAAAATTCAAGACTGAATTTAGAATTGCCCCAAATATGGCCACGGAAAAGAGTATTAGTGAAGCTAAATAGTAGGTTTTATTTGTAAACATAAGATTTGGATTTTTAAGATTACGCTCTAAATTAATTTTTTAAAACGTTGAGACCCCAAATAATACAACTATTGGTAAATAGCTATAGACCAATGGTTAATGTCTATAGATGATTCGAAAAAATACGGTTTGTAGCTATTGAATGGCAAGTCTAGCTAACTTAATTCAATTCTTTAAACTGCTTATAGATCCGCTGTTTTTCTTTTAAGGTAAATTTTTTGTCTTCGAACCAATCGTAGGCTGCTATTTTTTCATTTTCAATTTGTGCATTTCGAATTGCAGATAAAGAGACCAAGTGCCAATGTGTTCCTTTTTGTCTTGCCACCGAGTAGCCGATATCTTCAGTAATATATGAGATTTTAGGTTGATTGAATAATCGGATGCCATTTTTAAGAATGGCTAAGGTTTTCGTAACTTCTACAACTTCAGAAAAAGAATAACGAATAAAATCATCAAAACCATCTTGCTTTGTATTATAAACTTTATCCCCAATTTTTAATTGCTCCATGTCTTTTTTAAAGTTTGCAAAAATAGCGCTTGACTTACGTTTTTGAACTATTGCCTTATCCCTAATTATTAACAAAACAAAATACGTTGGCAATTTCTATTGCTAAAAATCGTCAACGTATTTTAAATGTACCTATAGTTTGTTTTAGCTCTTATTTTTTAAGAATGTTATTTAAAACAGTATCCTTATCTAGTTTTTTAGTACAAAAAAACCAATCTTCACATGCTAAATCAGCAGTTTCAGTCATGCGTTGTTCTGCAACACCACAAGACCCTGCAGGAGAAATGATAACATCATCACCAGGATTCCAATCGGCTGGAGTTGCTACATTAAATTTGTCTGAGGTTTGCATAGCTATTAACGCTCTGTAAATTTCATCAAAGTTTCTACCTAAACTCAGTGGGTAATAAATAATCGCTCTTATAACTCCTTTTGGATCTATAAAAAATACAGCTCTTACCGCCTGTGTTTTGCTTTCACCAGGTTGAATCATCCCATATTTTTTGGCGACTTCCATAGAAATATCTTCGATAAGTGGAAACTTCACTTCAACGTTTTTCATTCCATTGAACTTAATTTTCTCTTTAATTGTTCTAAGCCAAGCAATATGACTATATAGACCATCTATAGATAATCCTACCAATTTACAATTAGCTTTATTAAATTTTTCTTCTAAATGCGCAAAAGTGATAAACTCTGTAGTACATACAGGAGTGAAATCTGCAGGGTGGCTAAATAATATCACCCATTCTCCTGCGTAATCTTCAGGAAAACTAATATCTCCTTGAGTAGTTACGGCATTAAATTGTGGAGCTGGATCTCCAATTCTTGGTATTGATACTACTTTCTCTTGTTCTAGTGTTGTGTCCATTATATATTTATTTAAATAATTATCATATTATAAAATTACGTACACTGCCTTTGTTTATAAGTGACCTAAGTCACACAAGCCATATTTTAAATTAATAATCAAATAAATATTTTTTATAGTTGATTAAAAATTAGAATTACATACGAACTCGATGATTTTTTAGGAATAAGAGTTCATATATTTTATCAAAATATTTTTATTTGAAGTATATTACCGCAATCTGATAATCAGTTTATCCAGAAACTAAACACTTTAATTATATAAAATGAGAATAGTAGTATTATCCCAAAATGGAAATTTGTATTCCACTAAGCGACTAGTAGAAGCTGGTGAGCAAAAAGGACATGAAATGATGGTTGTTGATCATTCAAAATGTGATCTTTTGATAGAGAAGAAAAAACCTGGGTTAATATATAAAGGAGAAGAGTTAGAAAATATTGATGCGGTGATCCCAAGAATAGGAGCATCTATTACTTTTTATGGTACAGCCGTTGTCCGACAATTCGAAATGATGAAAATATTTACAGCTGTAGAATCGCAAGCCTTGGTAAGGTCTAGAGATAAATTAAGAAGTCTACAGATTCTTTCTCGAGCGGGACTTGGTCTTCCTAAAACAGTATTTAGTAATTATTCAAAAAATGTTGGTGCTATTATCGATAAAGCAGGTGGTGCTCCAGTAGTTATAAAACTATTGGAAGGTACTCAAGGTCTCGGTGTTGTTTTGGCTGATAATAGAAATTCAGCTGAATCTATTTTAGAAGCCTTTAACGGCCTTAAGGCACGTGTAATTGTACAAGAATTTATTAAAGAAGCAATGGGTGCCGATATTAGAGCTTTTGTAGTCGATGGGGTTGTGGTTGGTGCCATGAAAAGACAAGGAAAAGAAGGTGAATTTAGATCCAACTTGCATAGAGGTGGTTCTGCTGATATCATCGAATTAACAGATGAAGAAGAAAATGCAGCTATTAAAGCAGCTAGAGTAATGGGGCTTGGCGTAGCGGGGGTAGATATGCTTCAATCTGCAAGAGGACCATTAATTTTAGAAGTAAATTCTTCTCCAGGATTAGAAGGTATCGAAGAAGCTACTGGTAAGGATATCGCCGGTCAAATTATAAAGTATGTAGAAAGACATGCCGAATAAAGAACTAAAATTATTGGGACATGATGTTCCCTTAGGCAAAGGAGTACAGTTAAATTTAGATATTGCAAAATTACATACGCGTACTAAAATTCAGATTCCCATTATTGTTGAAAGAGGGAAAAAAGATGGACCGGTACTCTTAATTACGGGGGGAATTCATGGGAATGAAATCAATGGTGTGGACATCGTACGTACACTGGTTTCAAAAGGCTATAACAAGCCCGAAAAAGGTATGGTTATTTGTATTCCAGTGGTGAATATTTTTGGTTTTCTAAATCAAAAAAGACAGTTTCCTGATGGTCGTGATCTTAATCGCGTTTTTCCAGGGAGTCCCCGCGGTTCTTTGGCAAGTAGATTAGCCTATCAAATCATGACTGAAATAGCGCCGTTTGCTGATTATTGCATTGATTACCACACGGGTGGTGATAGCCGTTTTAATGCCCCTCAAATACGGATCAACAAAAATGATATCGCGAGCATGGAGCTAGCAAAAATTTTTGGTACAGATTTTATTCTACGTTCTGAAAGGCGTGAAAAATCGTATCGTGAAAGTATGCATAAGCTGAAGAAAAAGGTGCTTCTTTTTGAGGGCGGAAAATCACTGGATATAAATAATGCGGTTACTAAAGTAGGCGTTGATGGTGCAATTCGCATTATGCAACATCTTGGAATGCGAGATTTTACGAAGGAATTACAACATCAGCCTACCATAAATGAGCCAATCATTATAGATGAGTCTTCTTGGATTAGAGCTAAGTATTCCGGCATGTTTCACCCTGTAATTGCTTCGGGTAGTAAAGTTAAAAGAGGAGATCTTCTCGGGAGCATATCAGGACCGTTTGGTTATTTTGAAAAGGATATAAAGGCTACACATTCGGGGTATATTATTTGTATTAATCAGGCTCCAATAGTCAACCAAGGCGATGCGATATTTCATGTTTCTAAAAATGAGACTATTGCTTAAAACCAAGGAGATTTACTTTCAATAAAGTGTATCAACTCCCGTATTAAACCAATAATTTCATTAAAAAGCTCGATTTCTTTTTAGAAATCGAGCTTTTATATAGGTATTCCGCGCCTAGCCTTAAGTGGTATTATCCAATCACTTGCTTTTCAGAAATAAAAGGCTGGTGGTAATGCCGTTGCCCTGTTGCCTTGTACAAGGCATTTGCTAAGGCTCCCATAATAGGAGGGAAGGGTGGTTCCCCAAGACCTGTTGGATCAATATCACTTTCTACAAAATGAGTTTCGATAACTTTTGGAGCTTCTTTATGGCGAATTAATCGGTAGCGATCAAAATTAGTTTGTTCTGGCACACCATCTTTAAAAGTCATTCCGCTATACATAGCATGTCCAATACCATCTACGGCACCTCCTTCAGCAAGATTGCTCGCAGCATCAGGGTTAACCACAATGCCACAATCAATTGCAGCAGTTACTTTTTGCACTACGGGATTACCGTTCTCCATAACCATATCTAATACTTGAGCCACATAACTGTTATGACAATAGTATGCAGATACACCTCTATGCAGATTAGGCTGTTCTTTACTCCAATCCGATTTTTCTCGTACCAATTCTAATACTCCTGCATAACGGTGCGCTTCATAATCATTATTTTCCCCTACAGGATTATCTTTGGCTTTATGTAATAGTTCCAAACGAAAATCAATTGGGTCTTTTCCTGCTAATTCAGCTACTTCATCTAAAAACGATTGTTCTGCACCTGCAATAAAATTAGATCTTGGGGCTCGGAAGGCGCCTACAGTAATATTGGAATCTAATGCCCATTCTTCCGCCAAATAATTGTCTACCGCTCCAGCAGGGAATCGGTTTGCAGCTAACGGACTTTCAGGAATTCCCCCTGCTCGTACATGAAAAGCAATTAAATTATTATCCGCATCCAGTGCCGCACGATAGAAAGCATGATAGGCTGGTCGATACACTCCCATAGTCATATCATCTTCACGTGTATATACGAGTTTAATAGGTGATTTCATTTTTTGTGAAATAACACCTGCTTCGGTAAGGTAGTGACCATAGAGTCTACGACCAAAACCTCCACCCATTCGGGTCATTTGAATATCTACTTTTTCTAAAGGAAGTCCTAAGCGAGCAGCAACACTTTTTTCCATAAATTCTGGAGTTTGTATCGGCCCGATGAGCTCTGCCTTATCATCAGTTACATCCGCATAGAAATTCATAGGTTCCATACAATTATGTGCAAGAAAAGGGCAGGAGTAGCTACGTTCAATAAGCTTAGCTGCTTTTTTGAAGACGGCTTCTGGATCACCATCTTTACGGACTACTTTTTGTTTCATCCCTCCCTGCGCAGTCATCAAATCTTTCTGAGATGTTGTGCTTTCTAAACCAGCAGGAAAATGAACCTCCATTTCATTACCAAAAATATCCATTTTAGTGGTTATATCAGGTGCAGGCTCCCATTCTGTTTTCAAGGTTTTTTTAGCATTCATTACCTCCCACGTAGAATTTCCTACGACAACAATCAAGTCTTGAAATGCACTATTATCAAAAGCGCTCATGCGATAGTCATCTTCAAATGTCTTCATTTGAAAAACATCTTTTATACCAGGCATACTCTTAGCTTCTGTCGCGTCAAAAGATTTCAGTTTCATTCCAAAAGCAGGCGGATGCGCAATCATGGCGATAAGCATTCCTTCTTTTTGAATATCAAGACCATATAAAGGTTGCCCCGTTACAATTTTGAGTCCGTCTACATTTTTACGCGAAGTACCTATAATTTTGAAATCTTTTACTTCTTTTAGCGCTACTTCTTCCGGAACTGGAATTTTAGCTGCAGCAGAGGCCATTTCGCCATACCCAGCAGACTTGGTTGAAGCCTTATGGTATATGATTCCAGCATCAGTTGTTATTTCACCGGCTGGTAATTGCCATGCTTCGGCGGCAGCTGCGATCAGCATATGTCTGGCGGTAGCTCCTGCCATTCGCAAGGCTTCCCATCCAGCGCGGATAGACTGGCTACCTCCTGCAATTTGACGTTTAAAAATAGCGGTGTTCAATGGCGCTTGTTCTACCATCACATCTTTCCAAGCAATATCTAATTCCTCTGCCACAATCATAGGCATTGAAGTTTTTACATTTTGCCCTATCTCTGGATTTGGCGACATAATAGTTACAATACCATTATCACCAATTTTCAAATAGCCATTTATTTCGAACCATTCTTTAGGCATATTACGAACCTGCTCTGGAGTAGGTTTGCATGATGCCAACCAGCTAAATCCGAGTACCATTCCTCCACTTGCAAGGGCAGAGCTTTTTAAGAAGGAACGTCTATTATAGGTTGTTTTTACAAGTGTCATTTTTCTTTTTTTTGAAGTGTCTTACGAAGCATACTAGGGTGAAATTATAGCTACACGTATTTTAAACGTTTTCTATATTGGCGGCATTTTTGATGGCCTTCTTGATACGTGTATAGGTACCACATCTACAAATATTACCATTCATAGCCTCTTCAATTTGCTCATCGCTAGGGTTGGGATTACGTTTTAAAAATGCACTGGCATTCATAATCTGACCTGCTTGGCAGTAGCCACATTGATATACATCTTCTTCTAGCCAAGCTTTTTGTACTGGATGATCTCCATTTTCTGATAAACCTTCAATCGTGGTGATGCTTTGTTCGCCTACAGCAGAAACAGGAATTTGGCAGGAGCGTACGGCGACATCGCCAAGGTGTATGGTACAAGCACCACATTGTGCGATACCACAGCCATATTTGGTACCCACCAATTTCAATTGGTCTCGAAGCACCCAGAGCATTGGAGTGGAAGGATCAACATCTAACTGTTGCGTTTTTCCATTGATTTTTAAATTAAAATTTGCCATGATTTTAAGTATATGTGATTTTGATGTTCAAGTTAATGAATTATTCAATACCAATAAATATAGAAGTCAAACAAATTAGGATCAAACACTTACAAATGATAAACAAAAGACTTCAATTTACGAAATACCCTAATTTATTACAGGTTCATCATACAGTAATCATGCATTCATTATCGGTAGCTTTATATGTCGGTTCAAGTGATATTCAACAGAAAATTATATCGAGAACAGGTTTTGAAATGGAAAATTTTATTCTTGATACTAATCTCACTCTTAAAAAAGCGTAAAATTCACTTGAATTGACAAATTTTCATCACTAATAGCAATTCGTGGTCCCTAAATTTTAAACTATGAGTTGCAACCCCAATTTTATACTGTTACCTCTTAATCTTAACGCATTCGTAATTACCGAAACAGAGCTAAAACTCATTGCCAGTGCTGCGATCACTGGGGACAATAGAATACCAAAAAAAGGAAATAAAACCCCAGCCGCAATCGGAATCCCAATCGTATTATAGATCAAAGCAAAAAATAAATTTTGCTTAATATTCTTCATTACAGCATCACTCAAGTTTCTCGCTTTTACAATACCTTGTAAATCACCTTTAACTAGGGTGATCATAGCATTTTCAATGGCAACATCGGTACCCGTTCCCATAGCAATACCCACATCACTTTTTGCCAATGCGGGTGCATCATTAATTCCATCACCTGCCATCGCTACAATATGTCCATCAGCTTGTAATTTTTGAACCTTTTGTAATTTGTTTTCAGGCAACATTCCCGCTTTAAAATCTGTTAAATATAGCTTGCGAGCTACCGCTTGCTCCGTATCATGGTTAGCACCGGTAAGCATAATGACTGAAATTCCTTTGTTTTGCAGTTCTTTTATGGCCTGGGCACTAGATGCTTTTATTTTATCTCCAATGACCATATAACCAGCAATGGTACCATCAATAGCCAGATACGAAACTGTTTTCCCTGGTTTTTGGAACGTATTGGCTTCTTTTTCCATTTCCGAAGTAAGCGTAGCGCTAGCATAGGCCATCATTTTCGCATTTCCTAAGTCCAGCTTTTTGCCATTAACTAAGCACTCAACACCTTTTCCTGTTACCGCATTAAAATTTTCTATTTTTAGGATTTCGGTTTTCAGGGCCTTGACATATTTTACCATGGCCTCTGCCAAAGGATGTTCACTAGAACTATTTATAGATGATAAATATTTTAAAATCTCTTTTTCAGTATAATTAACTCCAAAAATGCCTATTTTTTCTACTGTTGGTTTGCCTTCCGTTATGGTTCCTGTTTTATCTATTATCAGCGTATCTACCTTATCCATTTTCTCTAGCGCTTCGGCATTTTTAATTAAAACACCATTCTGCGCTCCTTTACCCACACCAACCATTATGGACATTGGAGTAGCTAATCCTAATGCACAGGGGCAGGCAATTATTAATACTGCAATGGCATTGACTTAAGCAAATACATAGGCTGGATCCGGTCCCCAAATAGACCAAACAGCAAATGTGATTAACGCGATAATCACGACCACAGGTACAAAATAACCTGAAACCGAATCGGCTAATTTCTGAATAGGCGCACGACTGCGGCTGGCATCATTTACCATTTGTATAATTTGCGAAAGAAGAGTGTCGCTACCTACCTTTTCTGCTTTCATTAAAAACGATTGGTTACCGTTTATGGTACCACTATTTACTTTATCACCTATAGCTTTACTAACGGGAATAGGCTCACCCGAGATCATAGCTTCATCTACCGTTGTATTTCCTTCGGTAATAACACCATCAACAGGAATTTTATCACCTGGCTTCACTCGAAGTACATCTCCTTTTTGAATTTTATCTATTGCAACAACTTCATCTAGCCCATCTACCACGCGAATAGCTTTATTAGGAGTAAGTTTTAGTAATTCTTTTACTGCGGAATTAGTTTTGCTATGAGCCCGTGCTTCTAACACCTGTGCCATTAAAACCAAAGTTAGTATGACAGTTGTCGCTTCAAAATAAACGTGTACTGCACCAGAATGTGTTTTAAATTGCGTTGGAAAAAAATCTGGAAAGAGCATTCCAAAAACACTAAATAACCATGCTACACCAGCACCAATACCAATAAGGGGGAACATATTAAGATTCCATGTTTTAATACTTCGATATGCTCGCTCAAAAAACATCCAAGTGGCGTAGAAAACCACAGGTAGCGAGAGCCCTAATTGTAACCAGTTCCACCATTTCTGCTCCATCAACTTATATAGTGGATTATTGGGAATCATCTCACTTATGGCGATTAAGAATATAGGTAGTGTAAAGGCTACGGCAATCCGAAATTTACGGAGCAACTTTTTATAGGTCTTTTCTTCCGCTGAGAGATCTGGTTGCTTAGGAACGAGATCCATACCACAGATTGGGCAAGAACCTGATTCATCTTTTAGTACTTCTGGATCCATTGGGCAGGTCCATTGTCTCATAGCAACAGAAGCCGAGCTTTACTCTTCTACCAAGTCCATGCCGCAAACAGGGCAATCACCTGGTTGTATATAGGTTTTATCATCTTCGCAATGCATAAGGCAATAAAAGGTTCCTGTACCTTGAACTTTTAGAGTCTCTTTTGTAGTATTTGCAACTGTGCCATGGTCCATTTTCTAGGTAGGTGAATGCTATAATGCCCCCCATCTTTTTGCATAGCCTCTTGGAATTTTTAAATGGTAATATGGGAGGCCATTTCAATAGTGGCTTCTGCTTTTTCTAAATTAACAGATGCACTTCTAACACCTGCCACTTTAGAAAGTGTTTGTTCTACGTGAGTACGACAACCATTACAGGTCATTCCGTGTATTATGACAGGTATGTTTCATTTTAGATGTTAATTTTTAAAATTAATATGATCAACGAGTTGTTCCTGTAAAATTACTAGTTAATACCTTTGTTTACACCCTTATAACAAGCTGACAATTTCGTGAATTAAGGAATAATTTTTTTATAAGCATTTCTATATTTTGAATATGGATGAACGTATAAAACCCCGTTGTAATTTATAGAGTACAAAAATATTGTAATGGAATTTATATTTAGCCTTTATAGCACTTTGAAAATCATAAGCGCATCTTTTAATTTTTTTATAGAATTATAGTATTTAAGGAGAGATTTTATAGCGGAAATTAGTTTAGCACAGCAACAAGCCATGATTTTGCCTTTACAGCTAAACATTAATAGGTATTAGTCGACAACAGTTAACCTTGATTCCTATAAGAGCTTAGTAAACAGAACTAAACAAACAAAACCCATAAGCACAAAATAATCTTATGTTATAACAATTAAAGTTATTTTGATCAATTTGATTGGTGAAAACTATGGACTTACAACCACTAACTATCAACTTTACAAATACTAAAATTATCATAATCAATAGAATACACTTGAAAATGACATATTGTTTAAGTAAATTTGTGGATTAATCAACTATAAAATACAGAATGCAAATAATAGATAAGGCGCTTGAATTTGAGAAAGCCAAAATGAGTAATATGTCCACAAGCGACAGAGTGGTTGCTTCTAGAGAAGCAAAAAGTTTAATTTTAGCCTTAAACGAGATTTATAAAAAATCTAAGGATTCCAATATTATGGATATAATGAAGCGTTTAACGGTAAAAAAGAAAAGGATTGAAATCCGTTTAAAAGGTAGACCTGATCCTATGTTTTAATAGAATTAAGAATAAGGCAACAAATACTAGCCCTAGTATCCAACTATATTACTAAGGCATTTTTTGTGATACGTATTATTTTATATACTGTATCTATAGGTAGATACGTATAGTAGCTACTATTAACTTCTGAATTTTCAGCAGATACTAAATCTAAAACTAGTTTAAGTACGCCTATTCAACGAGGGTATTAGGGCATAATCTAGCGTTGCTATTCGATCAAGTATAGCATAAAATACTGTTGGATAACACGCCTTTTTATTTACATTACATTTTCGTTTGCTTATTAATGACCAGAAATGATTCTTTGTCTTAAGCATTTAAAACGAGTAGTAGTCGCACTACGTTTGTATATCCCTTAAAACGCTACAACAGACCATTAAGCTCAAAATTGCTAGACAATTTTACATGATAGTAATGATAAGATATCCGAGACTACTGTGTTAAACCAAATGGAAATAATGAAAATTATAAATTCATTTTTTTTGTTTTACAATAAATTCATCTAATTTGATTTAAATTTAAAGAATCCACCTACTACAATGTTATCTGTGGTACTAAGGGTCGTGTTAGGGGATTCACTATGTGCATTCCTACTATTTCCACACTTGATAAGAAAGTTTGATTTTTTGAAATTCCAAATAACTGTTTTAAAGCGGTATTGTCAGTTCTAGCTAAATTCCTTTTCAGAATTTTGTTTCGAGAATCCTTACTGAAACAATATCATAATTATAATTCACTTCGTGCATCTATATGCTCCATACCTGATATGATAGTTCAATACTACGTTGATCATCTTTGGGTTTTCGTTTTCATTCCAATAGATGAAATTCACTGCACAGCTAAGTTTTATGAGGCCAAATGAGGATCTGTTGTTGTCTATCATAGTGACCATAATAAGATTTGGTTTTAAATAAGTGAAAATGGCTTTCAGCCTTTTTGGTAAAGAAATAGTCTAAGTAATAATCCGAAAGGTTAAATGTATAGGAAATGTGAAATTTCATTGCGCTTATTCATTGAAATAGAATATGAAATTAAAGGTAATGTAAGAAATTCATCGGAGTAATTTGCCAGTTATACGTAAGACTTTGTTAACATATAATAACAGAAACAGGGTAATAAAATGCGAAAATGCTAATGATAGCGCTTTAGATTTTCATATAAAGCATCTCATCCAAGGATTTAATGTGAAAATTTTATGCAATCGGTTGCGTAAATAAAGTTTTATACATATGTTTGTGTTAATTTCTTTTCAATCTCAATCTTTTTAAAAAGAATCTATAATTATCTCAATTTAAACTCAACTAAATTATGATGAACAATTTATTATTAAAAACGAAGTATAGGACCTTATGGTTTTGTGGCTTTATAGTACTATTACTTTTTGCAAGCAGTGCCAACTCACAAAATATTACGGTTAAAGGTAAAGTTACAGATGAGGCAGGTATGCCTTTGCCAGGAGTTAATGTTATCGTGAAAAACACAACTACAGGTACTTCTACCGATTTTGACGGCTTATTTTCCATTAGTGCACCTTCAAATGTGGTATTAGAATTTATTTATCTAGGTTATGTTAACCAATCAATTCCTGTGAATGGAAAAACAACTATTAATGTTGCTTTACAAGAAGACATGTCGCAATTAGATGAAGTTGTTGTAGTAGGTTATGGAACTATGGAACGCTCGAACGTAACAGGAGCAATAACTACTGTTGATGTAGGGGCTATTCAAAACACACCAGTTCCTAATGTTGTTGAAGCCTTGAGAGGACAAGTAGCGGGGTTAAGGGTTACAAGAGGTAATGGACAACCAGGTTCAGGAGTAAACTTTACAATTAGGGGTATAAATTCATTAGGGGAAGGCTCTGGATCAGTTAGTGAGGCTAATCAGCCAATAATTGTTGTTGATGGAGTGCCGCTACCGGGAGGTAATTTAGCAGAATTAAATCCTGATGACATTGAGTCTATTAATGTCATTAAAGATGCGGGAGCTGGTGCTATTTATGGTTCTAGTGCAGCTAATGGGGTTGTTTTAATTACAACAAAAAGCGGTAAAGCTGGAAAACCAACTATTTCTGTTAATGCTTCCACAGCAATTAATGAAGTTACCAATAGAGTGAATATTATGAACGGTGATGAGTATATTAAATACCTTCTTGATTCGGGACAAGGAACAACAGTAAATGGAATTTTAAATGCAAATGAACTTACAAATTATGTTAATGGAAACTCTGTTGATTGGCAAGATGAACTTTTAAGACAAGGTATTTCTAAAAATATAAATTTATCAGTTTCTGGAGGTTCAGAACAACTTAGCTTTTATTTAAATGGAGATATGTATCAAGAAAGTGGTATTGTGACTGCTTCTGATTACAATAGATACTCTATAAGATTTAATGGTGAGTATAGACCGTATGACAAAGTTAAAATTGGTGCTCGAGTGCAACTAACAAAAAGTTTTGCAGATGAGACAAGTAATACCATTAGTGAATTTAATATAAATGGAGGATTTGCACCATTTATTCCAATTTTTAACAATACCCCATTAGGAGATTTATATTTATCCGATGGATCATTTGCTAAATTTGTTACAAATGACCAATTTCAAGTAAACCCTTTTCATAGATATAATGAGTCTGTAGTAGATAGAACTGTTACTAGATCATATGTAAATCCATATATCGAACTTGGAATTGCTGATGGATTAAGCTATACATTAAATACTTTCGCAGAAGATCGTAGTCAATTTTATGGACGGTTTACTTCTAGTAACTATATTGATGGAGATCCAAGTACAGCCCAAGTACAACGTCAAAATTCTGTAAATTATTTAGTTGATAATATTGTGCATTACAAAAAAGATTTTAGCAAACATGGTGTTGATGCAACATTCGTTTATGGTTTCCAAAAAAATGAATTTGAGCAGTTTGACGCATTTTCTGATAAGCTGGCAACGGACTTGTTAGGCTATAATGCCATAGATGATACAGCGACAGAGGATCAACGTTTTAGTTGGGATACTGATGAATCGGGTAGAGTTTATTATGTAGGTAGAGTTGGTTATGATTATGATAACAGATATGTTTTAACATTAACCCTTCGTAGAGATGGTTCCTCTAGATTTACTGGAGATAATGCATATGGTAACTTTCCATCACTTTCGTTAGCTTGGAACGCTCATAATGAAAGCTTTTGGAATAACGATGGATTCTTAAACTTATTAAAGTTTAGAGGGAGTTATGGGACGCTTGGTAATGATAGAATTGGAACGTACCGGTATTTGGCAAACCCTGTAGTAGTTCGTTCAACAATTTTGGTTGATCAGGATGGAGACCCTAATACTACAGATGATGTAGTTGAAGAAAATGTAGTCGGATATGCAAAAGGAACACTTGCTAACCCATATTTGAAATGGGAAACAAGTAAGCAATTAAACGTAGGTATTGATTTTGGTTTATTAAATAATAGAATTAGTGGTACAGTAGATTACTACAATACAAAAACAACAGATTTATTATTACCTGAGATTATACCGGTTATTAATGGATATGAAAGCTATATTAATAATGTAGGAGAAACTAAAAATTCAGGTTTAGAAATTAGTTTAAAAGCCAATATTATTGAAAATAAAGATTTCACTTGGAACTTAGCCGTTAATTGGGCAAAGGATAAAAATGAGATAGTTAAATTAAGTAGAGGAAGTACTGATGCTGAAGGAAAACCAATTGATGATCCAGCAAATGGTTGGTTCATAGGTCAGCCAATAGGTGTACTATATAATTATAACTACTTGGGGGTATGGCAAGAAGAAGAAGCAACTGAAGCCGCCGGGTTTAATCAAGTTCCAGGAGATGCAAAATTTGAAGATGTAAACGGAGATGGAAGCATTACTCCAGGAGAAGATAGACTGTTTTTAGGAAGTGGAAACCCAGATTGGTACGGTGGTTTAACTAATACCTTTAACTACAAAGGATTTGAATTATCTGTATTATTAGAAGCAGTTGAAGGAGTAACACGAGTTAATAATTTTATTGGTGGTTACTCGGGTAGAAATAACCAAGTAGCTATTGATTACTGGACGCCAGATAATCCAAGTAGTAGTTATCCAAGAGTAGGGGGGTCAGGTAATTATGATGGAGGTAGAGGTGATGCAGTTAAAACACAGGATGCATCCTTTTTAGCTTTACGTAATGTATCATTAACTTATAATCTAGCCTCTAAGCATTTAGAAAAAACACCTCTAAAAGCACTGTCTTTATATGTAAGAGGTAATAATCTGAAATATTTTACAGATTTTGATAATGCCTATTCTCCAGAAGCAGGAATTGGAGCATATCCAATTACAAGAACAATAACTTTTGGAACGTCAATTACATTTTAAAAAAAATAGAAATTATGAATAAATTTAAATTTTATTTATCAATTGTTTCAGCATTACTTGTGCTATCAAGTTGTGATGATGACATAATTGATTTAACAGAACGCGACAGGCTACCAACAGAAATTGCTGTTGCAAGTATTGAAGGTTTACGAACATCAATGATTGATGTATACGTTCAAGCAAGATCATTGCACGAAAACAACGAAATATCACTTTACAGACAGTGTGGTACTGATATAGTACAATCTGGAACACACATGGTAGATGTTAATTCTGGTGGTATGTTAGGTATGATGGAATATGGAAATGGTTTTGACTCTACTAGTGGTTCACTAGAAGATATCTTCAACGGATTATATCTTTCTCTTGATAGATGTAATGTAGTAATTGCCTATGGAGGTAATTTTGAATCATCAGATGCAGCTCAACAAGAAGCAATCAATAAAATTATTGGAGAAGCTTACGCTTTAAGGGCTTATGTGTATTTAGAGTTAGCAGAACGTTGGGAAAATGCAGTTATTACAGAACTTGCAGAAACCGTAGATGATATTAAATTTACTGCAGATTTATCATCTCAGTCCGAATTGTTAGAACAAGTAGTGTCTGATGCCACTAATGCTATTCCATTATTAAAATCGAGGTTAGAAAATGGTGATGTAGGGGTACCATCAAAAGATATGGCTTACTTATTATTAGCTAAAGCACATATGCACCTAAATAATTGGGCAGAAGCTGCTGCTGCTGCTGATGGTGTCATTGCTCAAGGTGCACAACTTCAACCTTTAGACGGTATTTTTGGACTTGAAGGAGGAAAAACGGGTGAAGAAAATAATGAAGAATTAATTTTCTCATGGATATTTAATCCAGCCAATCAAAACAGACCTCAACGTACTGTACAAATGTATGTGCCTTTGTATGATAGAGTTCCGGGTGTAGCAAGAACTTTAGAACAAGGTGGAAGACCTTGGTCTAGGATGTCACCATCACCTTATTATTGGACACTTTTTGAAAATGGAGATGGACGTCTAGATGCATGGCATAAAACATCATGGGTAGTAGATGAACCGAGTGCGATAGATACTAGTCTCGAAGGTGGAGATACACTGCAAGAAGGTGATTTGCTTACCGTAGATAGTCCTTATTTCTTAGCATGGGCATCTACCGATAGAGAAGCACGCTATTTAGAACCTACTACGACAAAATATTGGGAAGATGCTACCTACGGAAGACTGGCATCTGAAGCACAAGGATTTAGTAATATAATTCTATATCGACTTGCTGAAGCCTATATAATAGGAGCAGAGGCGCATTGGAGAAATAATAATGAAGGAAGAGCTTTACTCTTAATTAATGCAATTAGAGAAAGAGCATTCGGCGATACGAGTCATAACTTTACAAGTTTAGATCAAGATACTATTTTAGAAGAACATGCTAGAGAATTAGGACACGAAGGACATCGTTGGGCTATGCTTAAAAGACTTGGCTTGTTAGTTGAAAGAGTTAGAATGCATAATCCAAGTGCAACGGCTAATATTCAAGATAGACATGTAAGATGGCCAATACCTCAAAATTTTGTTGACCAACTAGGAGTAGAACAAAACCAAGGATATTAAAAAATAAACAAGACTATATTATGAAAATACTAAACAAATTATTAAAAGGCCTATTGGTTTTTGTTTTAACCTTTGGTTTTTTTAGTTGTGACGATGATGAGCTCTCTTCAAATCAGGTAAATGTTAATGGACTGAGCGTAAATGGTGCTTATCCAAATGACCCTGTTTCTTTTACTGGAGCCAATTTTGAGACTATTCAATTTTTATTCGTTGGAGAACAGCAAGCTGAATTTCAATTAAACGGAGATACAGTATCATTCGTTGTACCTGATAAGGCCGTTGTTGGACCTAATTTTATAACATTAGCAATGGCAGATAACTATAGAGTTAAAATACCCTTTGAAGTCTTGTTAAGACCAACACCTGTTATTAGTACAATTTCGCCTGGTGCGGCAGAGCCAGGAGAGAATGTAACAATTACGGGAACATCACTTAACAACCTTGAAAAAATAAGCGTTAATGATATGGAGGCAACTGTTGTGTCTTCCTCAGAATCAGAATTAGTTTTTACTATCCCAGAAGGACCTCAAAATAATGCTTTAGCAACAATTAAAATAGTTACCTCTGGCGGATCAACAGAATCCGGATCTATATTCTATGTTGGAAAAAATTTATTACTAAATGGAGTATTGGAAGAAGGATCAGGCGATGATTTTACAAATTGGAATAAATACAATGGTGGAGATGGCTTAATAGCCTCAGATCAGCCCTATGCTGGGAGATCCTTAAAAGTAATTGCAGCAGGTGGAGATGCTTGGAGAACGCAATTTGTTAGCGACCCAACAGAAACTTTAGTTGGCGTTGATTATACCGCATTTATGTGGATAAAAGCAGAAGCAGAAGGTGGAAATATTCGTTTCTCAACGAATTCAACCACTGGAGCATTATATTCAGGAAACTACGATATTGGTACAGAATGGCAACAAATTGAATGGACTTTTACTAACAATGATTCTGCTACACGTCTAGTATTAGATATGGGAGTTTCAACGGGTATGGTTTATCATGTTGATAATATTACGTTAATAAGTACCTTATCTGGACCACCACCACCACCAAATTTGTTGTTAAATGGAGACCTTGAATTAGGCGGAGCAGATGATTTTACGAATTGGGGAGAATGGAATGGTCCTGATTTAATGACAGTAGAAACTACAGAAGTACATGGAGGAAATAGATCCTTAAAGGCAATTGGAGCAGGAGCTGATGCATGGAGAACTCAATTTGGTAGTGACGCTGTTACTACTGAAGTTGGAAAAACATATATTGCTAGTATGTGGATAAAAGGTGAAGGAGCTGGAAACGGAGGAAATGTTCGTTTCTCAACAGCTGCAACCGCAGGGGCACTTTATGGTCCTAATTTTGCAATTACGGATAACTGGCAGGAAGTATCATGGGAGTTTGAAGCAAATGATGTAGCTACTAACCTTGTCATAGATTTAGGTGCCGTACAAGATGCTGTTTACTATATTGATGATATTAGTTTAACAGAAACACCCCCACCACCACCAAATGAAAATATACTCTTAAATTCTGGTTTAGAGGAAGGTGCTGGAGATGATTTTACAGATTGGGGAAAATGGAATGCTCCAGATTTATTGACTGCTACTACAGTAGCTGAAGAAGTACATGGAGGAAATAGAGCCCTAAAAGCAATTGGTTTTGGTGGAGATGCATGGAGAACACAATTTGCTGGTGACCCAGCTGCAACAACTGAAAATGGTGTTAATTATGTTGCTAGTGTATGGATAAAAGCAGAAGCTGGTAGCCCAGGTGAGGGTGGAACAGTGCGTTTTTCTACTGCCGCAACTGCGGGAGCACAATATGGACCCGACTTTACAATATCAGCCGACTGGCAAGAATTTACGTGGACATTTACAGCTAATGATGTAGCAACAAACCTTGTATTAGATGTTGGGTTCGTTCAAGATGCAGTTTATTTTATCGATGACATTACTCTTACAGAAGAAGATTAGAATTTGAGTTAGTTGATTTATGTGTAAACTTTATTCAAAAAAAAACCGAGCTCACCCTCGGTTTTTTTGAATAAAGTTTATTATTTTTCAATCCTGTTTTATAATTACTTTCTAGAAATAAAATTATTATATAACACATCTGGTATTCATCATAGTTCCAGGTTGAAATAATAAAATTAAGAGCAGAAAAAGTTTCTATATCAGAAACACTTTTTACAGAACTTCTAAACTTATAAACACAAATTATTTAGAAACCGAAATGATGATGATATGTAAGCGTTGAGGGATATTAGTTTTTACATTAATAATTCAAAAGCATTGAAATTAATTACTTTAGCTGGAAACACTTATTTTATTGATAGGAATAACAAAACACCGGTTTCTTTTTTAAAAGAAAATCAAGTGTTAAAAATTTATTTTTTTATAATTTTTCAATTTCAGGAGAAATATCTTCAATCATTTCTTTAATTGAATGTTTTTTATTTAATGGAAAAAAACTAGAATGTTCTAAATAATAAATTTTGGTTAAGTAGCTTAAATAATTGTAATCTGTTATGACATTTTGTTTGTATAATTCTTCAAATAAATCTAAGTACTTTAGTTGTTCTTTTTTATGAATATCAAAGTAAACACCATAAAAGATCGCTAGTTTTTCATTTTCATCAAATTCCTTTCCTTTTGGGTACGGAAATTTGTTTAAGTAACTTTTTATCCTATAGCTATTCATAAATAGTAAAGAATCTTTTTGCTTTCTTAAGATAGCTATTTCTTTTCTGTTTTTAAAAAATGATTTTTCTAGTTCTTTAATCTTAGTATCAATACCTTGTCCATCTTCATGAATTTTGGATAAATAGTTTTTTTGAGCATCAATAGATTTAATTAACTTCACTTCCGTATCAATACTAGTTTGGTAACCTTCTTTTTTTGCACAAGAAATTAGAATAAAACTTAATGTAATCATGTACAGAATATGTTTCATCATATTTTTAATTTATTAAGAATAAAAATTCGGCTAAGAGTATAAAGCAGATTATAAATTAATTAGTTAACTGACATACCTTTTAAACCCTCTAAAAATGAATCGTAAGAAATTTTAGTGCTGTAATCATTATTGTATAAAAGAGGCCAATCATTACCACCGTTGTATAACCAACTATCTTGATCTCTAAACCCCCAGATTGTTATACCGTGTTGTTGAGCGGCTGGTACAATATTTGAGTAAAAATAAGAAGCATTTTGGTATTGATTAGCTTGTTCTTGAGCTCTTGCTGCTGTTAATTCTGTTACATCATTACTATAATTTGCTTTAACATCTAGTTCTGAAATATGCACTAATAATCCAGTATCTGTAATTTGTTGAATTGCTAATGGTAAGTCAGCTGTGGGCCAATTATGGTTTAAATGCATTTGCATTCCTATACCATCAATTGGTACGCTCATGGTAATCATACTATTAACTTTACTGATAATTTGATTTCTTTTATTAACCTCTCCAGCTATATTGTAATCGTTATAAAACAGTTTTACATTCGCATCAGCTTCACGGGCCCATTGAAATGCTTTATCAATAAAGTCATCACCAATTTTTTGTTGAAAAATAGAAGATCTAATTGAGCTTCCATCAAAATATTCATTGACTACATCCCAACTCACAACAATAGAATTTCCATTCGAGTCTTTCTCTTGTGCAAAATGCGTTACAGTTGCTTTAACATAAGCTTCAATTAAAGCTTCAAATTCTTCATTTGTTCCCGAAAAACTATTTAACCATCCAGGAACTGACGAATGCCATATTAAAGCATGACCATGAACTCTTAGACCATTAGCTTTTGCATAAGCTACTATGGCATCACCAGCACTAAAATTATAATTTCCAGCGGATGTAAAAATAGTTGCCATTTTCATATCGTTTTCTGCAGTTATGCTATTATAATCATTTAATAAAACCTCTTTAAAAGTAGTATTTGCAGAAGATGATGTTAATTTAGCAGCAGATACAATATTTCCCATTGGGAAACTAGCAGCATCTTGTAAGTATGTAGAAGTGCTCCCACCGCCATCACCACCCTCATTGGTAGGGCCTCCAACAATAATGTCACCATCTGATGAACTATCACTACTACAACCTATAACTAATAATACTGTAACTAAAATGCTTAAAATATTTCTTGTTTTCATAATTTATTTAATTTTTAATTTATAGGCAATCCCTAGTTCTAGTCCAGTAATTTCTGCCAACCCTTTTAATCTACCTATTAATGAATATCCAGGGTATAACTCCTTACCTTCAATCGAATGTAAAAACCCATGATCTGGTCGCATAGGAAGACTTATTTTTCTTTTATGCATGATATGGATAATTTGCTCAACAACCTTTTCCATTTTATTATCGCCATATAAATGATCAGACTCTTTAAAGTTGCCATCAATATCTTTTATGACATTTCTTAAATGCAAAAAATGAACACGAGAAGATGATTTGTTTAATATCTGGAGTAAATCATTTGATGGGTGTGCACCTAGCGATCCTGTGCAATAACATAAACCATTTGCCTCAACAGGTACTTCATTTAAAAGATATTCTAAATCTTTTTGTGTACTAACTATTCTTGGTAATCCTAAAACTGAATAGGGCGGATCATCAGGATGTATAGCTAGTTTTAATCCTATTTCTTGTGCAACAGGAGCCACTTCTTTAAGAAAATGAATTAAGTTTTCTCTTAATTTTTCTTCGGTTACATAAGCGTATTCATCAAGTAAGGTTAAAATCTTTTTTAGAGTAAAATTTTCTTTACTTCCAGGTAATCCTAGAAGAATACTCCTAATTAATTTTTGCTTTTCTTCTTTTGAAAGCTGTTTTCCATAAATAGCAGCCTTATTAATTTGTTCAGGCGTATATGCTGATTTTGCATTTGGTCTTTTTAATAAAAACACATCAAAATAAACAAAAGCATCTTTATGAAAATATAGTGATTTTGTTCCATCAATATTTTTATAGTCGTGATGTGTACGAACCCAATCTAAAATGGGCATAAAATTGTAGGTAATAACTTCAATACCGCATTGAGCCAAGTTTTTAAGACTTATTTTGTAGTTTTCAATATGCGTTTCAAAATTTCCTTTCCCTTTTTTAATATCTTCATGAACTGGTAGACTTTCAACAACTTTCCATTCTAGCCCTGCTTCTTCAATAATTTCTTTTCGTTCATTAATAGCCTCAATAGTCCAAACATCACCAACGGGAATTTCATGTAATGCAGTAACAATACCTGTAACACCACATTGTTTAATGTTTTCTAAAGAAATTCTATCGTGTAGGCCATACCATCGCATGGTTTTTGTCATTAAAATCATAGTATTCTATTTAAAATCCTATACTATTTCCTCCATCTACTGGAAGAACAGTTCCGGTTACGAAACTAGATTCATTGGTTGCGTAAAAATAAACGGCATCTGCAATATTAGTTGGATCACCCAAAATACCCATAGGCGTTCTAGCTAATACTTTGCTTTTTCTTTCAGGATCATTATCCAATGCTTTTGCCGACATTTTTGTTTTGATGAATCCTGGAGCTACGCAATTTACTCGAATGCCAAACTCTGCTAATTCTACAGCCATTGCACGAGTCATGGTTTCTATAGCTCCTTTACTTGCAGAATAGGCAATAACATTTGGTAAACCGTATTGAGAAGCCATTGAGCTTATATTCACAATACTTCCACCATCATACTTTTTCATTATTTTAACAACTTCTCGACTAACAGTAAAAATACTCAAAACGTTGGTGTGTATAATATTTAAAAATTCTTCATCGGTTACCTCAGTAAACTCCTTTTTAAGATTTATTCCGGCATTATTAACTAGAATATCGATGTTGTCGCCATTAGAAATTTCTGCTATTAATGCAGGAATTTGAGCTAAGTTATTCAAATCAAAAATTATTGGAATTGCATTTTCACCCATTTCGGTACACGCATTTTCAGTTTTATCTTTAGTCCTGCCTATTACATAGGTTTTAATTCCGTTATCACAGAGTTTTTTTGCTGTAGCATAACCTAAGCCAGAGTTGCCTCCAGTAACAATTGCTTTTTTCGTCATTCTATTTTGTTATATTATCTTCCAGGGGCAAAAGGAAACCTCATTGATTGAAACTCTTTTAAAGTTTTTGAAGGTTTTTCAACTCCGTTTGGTAAATCTTGTTTTGAAAATTGTTGAAAATATAATAGGCATGCATCACGCCACCATTTTGCTTCTTTAAGCTGAATATTTAGCATCATTTGTACTTCTTTAAACCTTTGGATATCTACATATGCCTCCATAGAATTCCAAAGTGATGCCATATTTTCAACTTTATTAACACCACTTTGGTATTTTAATGCTATCCCATTCCAAAGTGTGTTTCCATCCTTTAATTCATGATTCCAAGAGACATGGTGAAACCAAAGTAAATTCTTTTCGGGCGTTGTTGAAATGTCATCATACTTTTTTGCCACTTCTGGAGCATATTGTGCCGTAGCATTACTTCCTGTTTTTGTTCTGTTAAAACCAATGCCATATTCATCGGCTTTATGGTAATAGGTAGGATTCCATTCTGGACGCGGTAAATTTCCAACCCATGGTCCAGGACCATAATGATGCCCTGTATCAAAAATATGATGCAAGCCATATGGATTCATATAGTCAACAACTGTTTCACGAGATTGAATCATCATCCTTTTTATTGGATTGACGAAATGTTCATTATTTGAAAAAGTCTGACGTATCCATTCATCCGCAATATCTTCTGAGTTTAAATTAGGATTCCAGGCTAAACGTCCGAACCCATACCAATTGGCCTGTAAAAAGTGATGACCAGTCCAATTCATATTATTTCCTATGTTGGAAACTCCAGCAACTCCAGTTAATTTTTTATTATCAAGTGAACCCTCAATTACTTTTGCAACCGTGGAGCCTTTTCCTTTTCTGTACGTGTCAGCTTCAAATACTTCTTCATAAAGTTTTGGTTGATATACTAAATGTGTTGAAAAACCCATGTACTCTTGAGTAATTTGAAATTCCATCATCATATTTGTATTTGGCATGGCGCCAAACATCGGATGAAATGGCTCTCGAGGTTGAAAATCTATAGCTCCATTTTTAACTTGTATAATTACGTTGTCTTTAAATTTACCATCATAAGGCACAAATTCTGTATAAGCTTGTTTAGCTCTATCGCTAGCGTCGTGTTCTGAATATACAAATGCACGCCACATAACAATTCCTCCAAAAGGTTTTAAGGCTTCAGCCATGAGATTTGCACCATCAACATGATTGCGATTATAATTTTGAGGACCAGGTTGTCCTTCAGAATTTGCTTTAACAAGAAAGCCACCAAAATCTGGAATTGCTTTGTAGATTTCGGCTGTTTTATCTTTCCACCATTTAATGACATCAGCATTTAATGGGTCTGCTGTTTTTAACCCACCTATTTCTATTGGAGCAGAAAAACGAGCAGTGAGGTAAACTTTAATGCCATAGGGCCTAAATACATCCGCTAAGGCTTTTACTTTTTCTAAATAATGAGGGGTTAATATGAATGCATTTGCATTCACGTTTGTTAAAGCTGTTCCATTAATACCTATTGATGCATTCGCCCTTGCATAATCAATATATCTTTGGTCTATATAATCGGGTAGTGTATGCCAATTCCAAATGGAAAGGCCTGCATAGCCTCGCTCAACCGTTCGGTCTAAATTATCCCAATGGTTTAGCATCCTTATAGCTACTTTTGGAGAATCAACGATATTAATTCCGCTAATTGATTTGTGAGTTTGTAGCTCTCTTAGAAATCGAAACACACCATATAAAACGCCATAATCTGTCTTTCCTGTAATTACAATATGGGTTTTATTATCGACTTGAATTTGTTTAATTACAAAGCCATCTTTTTCAATTTGTGAATATTCTTTTTTAAGTTTTGAGCGTATTTGTTTAGCTAAATTCGACTCAGAACCGATTATTAAAGTGTTATTTCCTGAATCATTTTGTTTTAATAAATACTCAGGACCAAACAATCCTGAAAATGCTTTGTTTAACTCATCCTTAGAAACTTTGATTGTTTCAGAATTTCCAATAGATTCAATTCCTCGTATAGTTTCGGTATATTCTTTTAAAAGCTTCTTGTTTTCAATTTTAGTATACTGAAGCCATAAGTTATATCCATCATTTGCAAAAGACGTAGTAGTAAAAACAAAGGTTAGAAAGAGTGTTAAACTAAGTATCTTTTTTGTAAATAAAACCATATAATTGAATCAGTTTAATATTAAAGTTGCTTAATAATCCTACAGTATAAAGACTTGTAAATAATTGTAAAGTTAGTGAAATTTTTATAACTTCGCAACCGGTTGCATAAAACAAAATTATAATAGAAAGAAAGTACACAAGTTAATATTTTGTTGATGAAAAAACCTAATAAGCCCAAAGTTTAGGCATGAAGTCATATGTGATTTTTTTTGAACTTTGTTTCTATTCCTAATTCTATATGGTGCTAATTTCATTTCCAAAGTGATTAGATCAAGAGTAAGATTATAAAGATTATTCAATGAAGGGGAGAACATGTAAATACATGAATTTAGATCTGCTATATCTATTTATATATGGCTTAAATTATCCTAATTTTTAAATCCGTTTCAATAAAATAAAACGTATGAATAGTTTAATAACAGATAACTTCCTTCTAACTTCATCTTATGCTGAAGAATTATATCATTCTTATGCCAAAGACTTACCTATTATAGACTACCATAACCATTTGCCTCCTAGCCAAATAGCCGTAAATAAGCAGTTTGAAAATCTAACTAGAGTTTGGTTAGATGGGGATCATTACAAATGGAGAGCAATGCGTAATTTAGGTATTGATGAGAAGTATATAACTGGCAATGCCTCTGACCAAGATAAATTTAAAAAATGGGGATCTGCTGTGCCTTATACTATGCGAAACCCATTGTATCATTGGTCTCATTTAGAGTTGAAAAGATATTTTGATATCGATTCCCCCATTAATGAAAAAACCGCAGTCTCCATTTATAAAGAATGCAATACGCTTTTGCAGAAAGAAGAATATGGCGCTCAAGGTTTATTGAAAATGATGAATGCAGAAGTTGTATGTACTACAGATGATCCTATTGATGATTTGAAACATCATAAATCTATAGCGAATTCAAACTTTGATGTGTTAACATTACCGACATTTAGACCTGATAATATAATTAATATTGATGCTATTGAATTCACATCTTATATTGAAACCTTATCAGATGTTTCAGATGTAAAAATTAAAGATTTAGAATCACTTTTAAAAGCTATAGAGAGTAGAATTGATTATTTCGATGAACATGGATGCAAACTTTCAGATCATGGGTTATCTCATGCTTATGCTGAAAAGTTTAACAAGAAAAGCGTAGATGCTATACTAAAAGATCGAATTAAAGAAAAGCCTTTATCCACTAAAGAAATAAATACATTTAAATCAGCAATTCTATTTTATTTAGGAAAGTGTTATGCTTCAAAACAATGGACCATGCAATTACATTTAGGGCCCATACGCGATACCAATAAACTACTTTTAAAGCAAATAGGAATAAATGCAGGTGTAGACAGTATTGGAGATTTTCAGCAAGCAGAATCTTTAGCAATTTTTTTAAATAAATTAAATGATGATGGTACTTTACCAAAAACAATAATCTATAATTCTAATTCGGCAGATAACAATTTGTTTGCTACAATGGCCGGTAATTTTAGTGAGGGTGGTATAAAAAGTAAAGTTCAGTTTGGAGCTGCTTGGTGGTTTTTAGATCAAAAAAATGGTATTGAAAAACAAATAAACTCATTATCAAATATGGGATTATTAAGTTGTGCTGTTGGAATGTTAACCGATAGTAGAAGCTTTTTATCATTTACAAGACACGAATATTACAGGCGCATTTTATGCAATATTTTTGGTAATGATATTAAAAACGGAGATTTACCAAATGATATGACTTGGATTGGAAAAATAGTTAGTGATATATGTTATAATAATGCCAAAGCATATTTTAATTTTCAAGAATTAAAATCCCAAAAAATAAAATAACATACGCTAACCAACAAGTAATATGAAGTTAAAATTAATGCTTATAGGTTGCAGTATTATTCTTTTTTCATGCAAAAAAGAAGGTTCAGCTAAAAGTATCAAATTAGCACATAGTTTAAGCGTTTCGCATCCAGTTCATATTCATAAAGCCATGGTTTTTATGATCAAAAATGCCATTAGGGTTTGGCGATAACAAAATATTGGTTTTAATTATCATTAATTTAGTTTTACTTTTTGTTGGAATTTTTATGATATGACGCCCGCAGTTTTAATATTCACTCCAATATTTTTTCAAGTAGTAACAGCCTTAGGAATTGATCCTGTTCATTTTGGTATTATAATGGTGTTAAACCTTTGTATAAGGTTGTGTACACACCAGTAGGAGCAGTGTTGTTTATTGGAGTTGGAGTAGCGAATACAAGTATCCAAAAAGTAATAAAACCACTGATGCCATTCTTTTTGGCAATGATAATAGCACTCATCATTGTAAGTTTATTTCCTAGCTTCAGCTTAAGGTTACCAAAAATATTCGGATATTAAAAGTATTATTTTCTTTTAGAAGAACCTCTTATAATTACTTCAGTATTTAAAAAAGTGATCTCTGTTAGACTATCTTTTTTAGAATTTTTTAGGTATTTCAATATTTTTTTCGAAGATGTTTTTCCCATTTCAAAAGCCGGATGAGATATCGTAGATAATCCAGGATCAATAATGTGCGAAATAGGGTCATTATTAAAACCGATAATAGCTATATCTTTGGGTATTTTTAGCCCTCTATTTTTTGCCACTTGTATTGCTGCAACTGCCGTTGTATCATTTGAAGAAAATATGCCATCAGGAGGATTTTCTAAGTCAAGCAGCTTATTAGTAGCTTTTTCACCTTCTTCATAACTCATTGTATTTACGTGCACAATTAAATCTTCATCAACGGGCAAATTATTTTGTTGTAATGCATCTCTATAGCCTCTTTCACGTTCGCTATAAATATTTCTAAATTTTAATCCACCAATATGTGCTATACGTGTACAACCTTGCTCAATAAGATGTTTGGTTGCCTTTAAACCAGCAGAATAATTGTCAATCATTACCTTGTAAGTATTAAACCCTTTTGGAACCCTATCCACAAAAACCAACGGAATACCTTTATCAATAAACTGTTGAAAATGGTCTGTTTTTGTAGTTTCCATGGCTAATGAACAAATAACCCCACTAACTCTACTGTTATACAAGGCTTGTGCCAAATCAACTTCATCTTTATAAGAATCATGTGATTGTGTAATAATAACATTATAACCAGCTTTTTGTGCAATTTCCTCAATACCATTGATAAGAGAAGACATAAAAGGTCTGTTAATTCGAGATATTAACACGCCTATAGTTTTAGTTTTATTACTTCGTAAACTTGAGGCCAAGGTGTTTGGGGTATAACCCATAATTTTGGCAGTATCATTTACTATTTTCGTAGTTTTTTTACTAATACTACTATGATTCTTTAAGGCTCTAGATACAGTTGATGTTGATAATTTCAACTTTTTTGCGATGTCATAAATAGTAACATCTTTATGGTTAGTCATATGAGGTGTTCATAGTTATGATATAAATTTAATATTTTATTCTAAAGATAATCTCCATTGAAAAATGATGTTTAAAATTTTATTAGTCAAGAGAAGTTATCTCAACGTTAGTTCGGTAAATTGAATGATAAAAACCTGTTGAATATACTAAGAATTTTTTATGGTAGATAAAAGATATGAGAATTTTCATAATATATATTTAATATGGACCACGAATGTGTTGGTTAATTTCATTTTTGTAAAAAGTTTTCAAAGTTTCATGAATACTTGAACTTAAAGGTTTTAAATCTGAAACACTGCAGTTAGAATTTATTTGTGATGCTGAACTAGCACCAGGAATAATACAACTTATAGCGTTATGATCTAGAATCCATCTTTGAGAAAATTGAGCCATAGTTAGCTCATTCTTAAGAAAGTTATCTTTAATTTTATTAGAAAGTTCAACGCCTTTTTCAAATGGTAATCCTGCAAATGTTTCACCAACATTAAAAGCATCACCGTTTTTGTTGTAATTTCTGTGGTCAGAATCTAAAAAAGTGGTTTCTGTTGTAAACTTTCCTGTTAGCAAACCACTAGCTAGAGGTAACCTTACTATAATACCAACATTTTTCGCTTTTGCTTTTGGTAAAAGTTCTTCTAGAGGTTTTTGCCTAAAAATGTTGAAAATTATTTGTAGTGAAGTAATGCCTTCTTGCTCAATGCAAAAAAGACCTTCTTGCACTGTTTCGACACTGGCACCAAATGCTTTTATTTTTCCTTCTTTTTTTAAACTTCTTAACCAATTAAAAATAGAACCTTCATATAAAACATCACTGGGTATACAATGCAATTGTAATAAATCAATAGTATCAACTCCTAGGCGATTTAAAGAGTCATCAACAGATTTACGTAATGCTTTTTCAGTATATTTATCAGGAAAAACACTTCCATCACGACCAAATTTTGTTGCTATTTTTAAGTTGGGTTTGAAGCGTTTTATAAATTTACCAATAACTCTTTCGCTTTGCCCTGCTCCATAAACATCTGCGGTATCAAAAAACGTAACGCCTTGTTCTACAGCTTTCCTCATGATACTAAAAGCATTTTCTTCTGAAATACCCTCACCCCAATCACCACCTAATTGCCAACATCCTAAACCTACTTCACTTACATTAAAACCACTATTTCCTAAAGATCTTGATTTCATAATTTGTTGATTATATTTTAAACATTTTTTGAATTTAGCTTTTTTGAAAAAGCCACAATCCTCATATTTCTTTGAGAGGAATAAAAGCATTTTTCTATAAAACGAATGCAAGATACTAATTAGTAATAGTTTTTTTATATATTTACGCAACCGATTGCATTAAATAAATTAAGTCTAAATTTATGATGAATAAAAAATATTTTTATAGTGCTTTAGTATTCCTACTGCTACTAATCACTAATTGTCAAACAAAAGAAGCTAAAATTACTAAGTCTGAAGGATTAAGAGATGTATATAAAGATAATTTCTTAATAGGAGTTGCTTTAAATGGAAATCAAATATTAGAGAAGGATTCTGTTCAAAGTGCTTTAATTGCCAATCAGTTTAATAGTGTTACACCTGAAAATGTAATGAAATCGATATTAATTCATCCACTTAGAGATACTTTCAATTTTGAATTACCGGATAAGCTGGTAGCCTTAGCAGAAAAAAATGACATGCACATTCAAGGGCATACTTTAGTATGGCACAGTCAATTATCTCCTTTTTTCAATGAAATAACGGATAGCACCGAAATGGTCGAGGTGTTAACAAACCATATAAATACTATTGTAAGTAGATATAAAGGCAAAATTGATGCTTGGGATGTTGTAAATGAAGCTTTAAATGATGATGGGACATTAAGAAAAACAGTTTTTCTAGATGTATTAGGTGAAGATTATTTATCATTAGTATTTAAATTAACAGAAAAAGTTGATCCAGATGTTGAGTTATATTATAATGACTATAGTATGACAAACCCTAGCAAAAGAGCTGGAGCAATCAAAATGCTTAAGAGAATGCAAGAGTTAGGAACTAAAGTTAACGGCATTGGTATGCAAGGGCACTGGGATTTGAATAGTCCAAGTTTAGAGGAAATTGAACAAAGTATTGTCGACTATGCTGAATTGGGAATTAAAGTAGCCATTACAGAATTAGATATTTCTGTAATTCCTATGCCATGGGACTTTACAGGTGCAGATGTAAATGTAAAGTTTGATAGTGGTAATCCAACCATGAATCCATACCCAGAAAAACTTCCAGATTCTATACAAATTAAGTTGGCAGACCGCTATGCCGCTATTTTTAAAATATTCTTAAAACATCAAGATAAAATTAGCCGTATAACATTATGGGGTGTTAATGATGGCGATTCTTGGAAAAACGATTGGCCAATTAATGGCAGAACAAATTACCCTTTATTATTTGATAGAACTAATGGAAAAAAGAAAGCCTATTATAGTGTGTTGAATTTAAAGTTAGATTCTGAAGAATGAAAACATTTAATGAAATAACACTTTTTTTAAGCATATTTTTTTATATGTATTAATCTTAATGCAAGTGATTCATATACAATGACTATTTCTAGTACAAACGCCATTGTCTTAAATGCTATTTTAGTTGAAGAGGTTTGTTTATGTTCTGGTAGCTCTAACTTGGAATTGGTTATACAGCGTATAAAGCCTTTGTTAGAAAAGGAAATTAAATCTGCTACTGACTCAATAAAATATTATTTGAAAATTCCAAAAAGATAGAATTTTAAGTATTCTCAAGACGATATTGAGGCAGTTAACCCAGATAAAGCTAATTTATATAGCCAAGAAAATAAACCTGCTACGCCCTTTAAAACTGATAATTAGTAACAAAAAAAGACATGAAATTAGTTAAAGTAACGTTGTTTTTATTTAATTTATTATTGTTGGTTTCCTGTCAATCGATATCATCAATAAATGCACAAGAACAACAATCTTATGTTGGGACAAATTCTGGTTTTGCTGTTGTTAACAATAAAATAGCAACTTCAATTTATTTTAGTGATAACGAACATATTGGAGTCTTAAAAATTGCCAAAAAATTTCAAGAAGATATTGAGCGGGTAACAAATATAAAACCAACTATCCTTACGGGGGCAACTCCATCAGAAAATACTGTAATTATTGTTGGAACAATCGGTAATAGCGAATTGATTGATAAATTAATTGCGGATAAAAAACTTGATGTTTCGTCTATTGAGGGTAAATGGGAAACCTTTCTTATTGAAACTATTAAAAATCCGTTTGATGGCGTTAAAGAAGCACTTGTAATTGTTGGAAGTGATAAGCGGGGAAGTATTTTTGGGATGTTCGATATGTCTTCCGAAATGGGTGTTTCACCATTATATTTCTGGGCAGATGTTCCTGTAAAAAAGAAAGAAAATATATTTATTACTAGAGGAAGTTATACCAAAGGAACTCCAAAGGTAAAATATAGAGGTATTTTTATAAATGATGAAGCTCCGTCATTAACAAATTGGGTTTATCCAAAATTTGGAGGATTTAATGCCAAGTTCTACGACCATGTTTTTGAGTTAATTCTTCGTATGAAAGGCAATTATTTATGGCCGGCAATGTGGCAACCAAGGATGTTTTATGTAGATGACTCGCAAAATGCCATTTTAGCTGATGAGTATGGTGTTGTAATTGGCACATCACACCACGAACCTTTAACGCGAGCTCATGCTGAATGGGGGCGATTTGGTGAAGGCGAATGGAACTATAATTCAAATTCAGAAAATTTGAAAAAATTCTGGACTGAAGCGATGGAAAGATTAGGTGATAAAGAAGCACTTGTAACCGTCGGTATGCGTGGTGATGGAGATGAAGCCATGAGTGAAGATACTGCTATTGAAACTTTAGAAAAAGTTGTTAAAGACCAACGACAAATTATAGCAGATGTTACAGGTAAGCCTGCTGAAGAAACGCCACAACTTTGGGCGCTGTACAAAGAAGTTCAAGATTACTATGATAGAGGAATGCAAGTTCCAGATGATGTTACGCTTTTACTTTGTGATGATAATTGGGGAAATATTAGAAAATTACCAGCCCTAGATGCAGAACCACGAAAAGGCGGATACGGTATTTATTATCATTTTGATTATGTTGGTGGACCACGAAATTACAAATGGATAAATACCACGCAAATTGAACGTGTTTGGGAACAAATGCATTTGGCTTACGAGCATAATGTTAAAGATATTTGGATAGTAAACGTAGGTGATATTAAACCTATGGAATTCCCTATTGAATTCTTTTTAGATTACGCCTGGAATCCTGATAAATGGAATGCTGATAATTTACAAGATTATTATACAGAATGGTCTGAAAAACAATTTGGAAGCGAATATGCGGAAGAAATAGCCGAATTAGTTAAGACGTATACTAAGTACAATGCACGTAGAAAGCATGAATTACTCAATGTTCCAGTATATAGTTTAACCGATTTTAATGAAGCGGATAACATGTTAGCCGATTTTAAAGCATTAGAGAAAAAAGCACTTGAGGTTAAAGAAAAATTAGCCAAGGAATACCTCGATGCCTATTATCATTTGGTAGTGTATCCAATTGTTGCTTCTGCTAATTTGAATGAATTATATATAGCTGCTGAAAAAAATAAATTATACGCGGAACAAGGAAAAGCAATAGCAAATGAATATGCTCAAAGAGTAAAATACTTATATGTTAAAGATTCTTTAATCACTAAATATTATCATGAAGAATTAGCTGGTGGAAAATGGAAAGGAATTATGTCGCAAACCCATATAGGTTATAATAACTGGCAACAACCCAGATTTAATATTATTCCAGAGACTGTTGTAGTTGAGCTGGATGATACTACTGAGACCAACAATCCAATTGAACCTATTGGTATTCCAAATAACAGAGTAAAAGCAATAATTCCAAACGGAGCAAAAGGGTTTATTGAAAACAATGGTTATATTTCAATGGAAGCAAGTCATTTTTCAAACAAATTAGAACCACAATCTTTTCAATGGAAAGTAGTTGAAAATATGGGTAAAACAGGGTCCTCAGTTATTTCCTTGCCTATAAAAAAAGGCAGAGTAGAACTCAACGAAAACTCTCCTAAAATATCTTATAACGTACATTTTCAGAATAAGGGAAAAGTAAAAGTTCATGCCTATTTCTCACCAACCATTAATTACTCAACTCGAGAAGGTATGTATTATGGTTTATCGTTTGATGATGAAAAACCATCACTAGTAAATTACGATTCTGATCCTTTAATTTTTAACTATAACGGAAAAGTTCCAAGTAATTGGGATAGTAATGTAGCCGATAATATTAAAATTGTTACCACAGATTTTAATATTGATGAAGCTGGAAATCACACTTTAAATTATTACAGAATTGATGAAGGGCTAGTCCTCCAAAAAATAGTAATTGAAACCAACAAAAAAGGAATTCCAAAAAGTTATTTTGGACCACCTGAAAGTATTTATGCCGAATAATAGAAACAACACAACTAACTAAATAAAAATAAAATGAGTGTAGCACCACAAAAACTATCAATTAGAGAAAAAATCGGGTATAGCTTAGGCGACCTCGCTGCTAATTTAGTTTTCCAAACATTAATTACTTATTTAGCTTATTTCTATACGGATATTTACGGACTTGATACGAATCATGCATCCGCAATTATGCTTACTGTAGGTCTGATTGCTGCATTTGGTTTTAATCCAATTATCGGTGCTCTTGCCGATAGAACTGTTTCAAAATGGGGGAAATTCAGACCTTGGATTCTTTTTACTGCCATACCTCTTGGTGTTGTTGCCTTATTAGCATTTAGTACACCAGACTTTACGTATAAAGGAAAAGTTATATACGCTGTAGTAACGTATACTTTATTATTGATGTTATATGCCGCTAACAACCTCCCATATTCTGCCTTAAGTGGTGTGATTACTGGCGATATGAAAGAACGTAACAGTATGTCTGCTTATAGATTTGTAGCCGTCATGTTTGCTCAATTCTTTGTGCAAGTGTTTATGTTACCTATTATTGAATCTGCAGGTGGTGGTGATAAAGCTATTGGTATTGAAAAAGTAATGACATGGTTGGCCATTATAGGAACTGTCATGTTAATTATTACATTTTTAAGCACAAAAGAACGTGTTATTCCTACTGCAGAACAAAAATCTAGCTTAAAAGAAGATTTAAGGGATTTAACTAAAAATAGACCTTGGGTAATCATGTTGCTATTAACAACACTTGTGTTCATTACGTTAGCTATGAAAGGTGGTTCTTATGTATATTATTTTAAAAATTATGTCGATTCCAATGAATTAACTACATTTATAAGTCCATTTTTAGATTTTTTAAATAACATTGGGATTAATTTCTTTGGAGAAGATCCAGTATCAGCTGGTTTTGGACTCTTTAATGCTGGGGGTATTATTTTTATGATTGTTGGAATTGGTTTATCAAAACAACTAGCCGATAAGTACGGGAAAAGAGATATTTTTAGATTGTTTTTATTTATATCCACATTGTTTATCATTTTCTTTTATTTCTTCGCACCAAAGTCTGTAGAATTAATGTTTGCTTCACAAATTTTACATGGTTTCTTCTATGGAATTACAATTCCTATTTTATGGGCTATGATTGCAGATGTAGCAGATTTTTCTGAATGGAAAAATAATCGTAGAGCAACAGGTATAATTTTCTCTGCCATGATGGTAGGTCTAAAATTAGGACTTACCATTGGAGGATCACTTCTAGCTTGGATATTAGGTATATATGATTATCATCCACAAGCTGCAACTCAAGTTGAAAGTGCTATTCATGGGATAAAGTTGTTAGTAAGTATCTATCCAGCTATTCCATTTTTAATAGGATGTGGATTATTATTTTTTTATGAAATAAATAAAAAAATGGAGAATGATATTGAAACCGAATTAAAAATAAGAAGATTGTAATTAAATAAAAAAAGTAAAAAAAAACGTTATGCCAGAAGATAGTATTAAACATGTTGATTTTGATGTTTTAAACGAAAAAGCAATTTCAAAACCTTTAGTAAAGCATATGTATACAGCAGATCCATCTGCACATTATTTTAATGGTAAAATTTATATATACCCATCGCATGATGTTGATGCAGGAGAAGCCTTTGACGATTTAGGAAGCCATTTCGCTATGGAAGACTACCATGTAATATCTATGGATAGTATAAATAGTGAAGCAGTAGATAATGGTAAAGCTTTACATGTTGATGATGTCGTATGGGCAGAAAAACAAATGTGGGCACCAGATGCTGCACATAAAAACGGAAAGTATTATTTGTATTTTCCAGCCAAAGGTTATGATGGAATTTTTAGAATAGGTGTTGCCGTTAGTGATTCTCCAACAGGACCATTTACACCACAACCTGAAGCTATAAAGAGAAGTTTTTCAATAGACCCTGCGGTTTTTGAAGATGAAGATGGCAGTTATTATATGTATTTTGGAGGTATTTGGGGCGGACAACTTCAACGATGGAGAACAGGAACGTTTACTGCAGAACAACCTGAAAGTCCAACGGCTCATCTTCCAGAAGACAATGAGCCTGCTTTATTACCATTTGTCGCTAAAATGACGGACGATATGATGGAATTTGCAGAGAAACCAAAAGAGATTGAAATTTTGGATCAAAATGGGGATTTATTATTAGCAGGAGATAAAGACAGACGTTTCTTTGAAGCTGCTTGGTTACATAAATACAATGGTAAATATTATTTTTCATATTCGACTGGGGACACTCATTTTATCTGTTACGCAATTGGTGATAGCCCTTATGGACCATTTACGTATGGCGGACGTATTTTAAATCCAGTTGTGGGTTGGACATCGCATCACTCCGTTTGTGAGGTTAATGAAAAATGGTATTTATTCTATCATGATTCTAGTTTATCAAAGGGTGTTACACATTTACGCTCCATTAAAGTTGCGGAAATCACTTATAATAAAGATGGTAGTATTCAAACATTGGATCCTTATAAAATAGAGTAAAATGAAAGCAAAACATATTATTTACACAATACTATTCCTAGCTATTACTATTTCTTTCTCCTGCAATAACAAATGGAATAAGGAGAGATTACCTCATGAGGAATATGCTGAATTTGATTGGTTTCATTACGAAGGCAAAGACCAAATTTTCAATACATTAAAAAAATCGGAAAACGAATACAATAACCCAATACTTACTGGGTTCTATCCAGACCCAAGTATTTGTAGGGCGGGAGATAAGTACTATTTAATTAATTCGTCTTTTACCTATTTTCCAGGATTACCAATTTTTGAAAGTTCAGATTTAGTAAATTGGAAACAAATCGGGAATGTCATCACAAGAAAAGAACAGGCCGATTTTTCTGAAATGGGTGTTTCTAGAGGAATGTTCGCTCCAACTATTCGTTATTATAACGGAATATTTTATGTGATTTGTACAAATGTAGAACAGGGAGGCAATTTTATTGTTATGACAAAAGATCCGGCAGGAGAGTGGTCTAATCCTATTTGGATACCAGAAATAGATGGTATAGATCCCGACCTTTTTTTTGATGATAATGGCAAATTATACATTACACATAATGGTCCACCACCAAATAATATTTCCCTACACGACGGGCATAGAGCCATTTATATTTGGGAATATGATTTAGAGAATAAAAGAATAGTATCTGAGCAAAAGTTATTGGTCAATGGAGGAACCGATATGGCTAAAAAACCCGTTTGGATTGAAGCACCACATATTTTTAAGAAAGAAGATTATTACTATTTAATTTGTGCAGAAGGAGGAACAGCTTACGACCACTCAGAAGTGGTTTTTAGAAGTAAAAATATATATGGTCCATATGTAAGCTATGAAAACAATCCTATTTTAACACAACGGCATTTATCTAAAGAACGTCTAAACCAAATAACAACTGCAGGACATGCAGATTTTGTTGAAACCCAAAATGGTGAATGGTGGGCGGTATATTTGGCATGTAGACCTTATGAAATTGATTATTATAATACTGGTCGTGAAACTTTTATGCTCCCTGTAACTTGGAAAGATGGTTGGCCAACTTTCGAAAAAGGGAATGAAGCACACCCATTTATTCATCAAAAACCAGATTTACCAGAGCATAAGGAAGCAATTGCTCCAATGGCAGGTAATTTTACATGGGATGATGATTTTGAATCAGAAAAATTAAACTTCAGATGGAATTTTTTAAGAAATCCAAAGGATAGTATTTATGTGTTAAGTAAAAATAGTTTATACCTAAAACCATCAGAAGAAAATATTCATCAAGAAACTAGTTTTTCCTTTATTGCAAGGCGCCAACAACATTTAGAATTTGAAGCTTCAACAAAAGTTAATTTTTCTTTAACTAATTCGTCCCAAGCCATAGGTTTGGTCGCCTTTCAAAATGAAAAACATTATATTTTTATAGGTGAAAGATTAAATAGTAATGAAGAAGTTGAAGTTTTTGTTGAAAGAAATGCATTAAAACAAAATGGAGGAAATCCAGAAATTATAGTTTCAAAAATCATCAAATCAGATTCTGATAATTTATATCTGAAAATAGAAGGAAAAACTCGGTTTTATGACTTTTATTATAAAACATCAGAAAATCAAGAATGGACTTTGCTGATAAAGGATGTTGATGCAATTAATTTAAGTACAGAAGAAGCAAAAGGCTTTGTAGGCACGATGCTTGGTATGTATGCTTCAAACAGCCATTTTAATTCAACTGAATAGTTAAAAATTTGGAATATTAAATAGTACTGGTGCTCTGCTAAATAACGCAAAATAAATATATTTTATGCGAGAGAAATAGCAGCAACGAGTGGAACAAGCGGTCTTGTATAAACAGAATGTATCATTTTTGAAATTCTAAATAAGTGTTTTAAATTAGTATTGTCAGTTCGAGTGAAATTCTTTTTTAGAATTTTGTATCGAGAACCATGGGTAACACACAAAGCTTCTCGATACTATTTTCCACTATTGCAAAGCGTAAAATCACTCGAAGTGACATTCGTTTAAAACTAAAAAGGGAGTAGGGGATTCACTTCGTGCATCCCTACAATCTCTGCACTTGATAAGAAAGGATCATTTTTGAAATTCTAAATAAGTGTTTTAAATTAGTATTGTCAGTTCGAGTGAAATTCTTTTTAGAATTTTGTATCGAGAATCTTTGAGGATACAATGCTACAATTAGGATTCACTTCACTTCGTTTGTGCATCCCTATGATCTCCGCATCTGACAATAAAGCCCAAATTGCTAACGCAATTTCTGTCCTTTTTTCTTTTACTCCAAGCTCCAAAACTAGGTTTTGAGCTTTTCGTTAAA
>TARA_R110000868_G_scaffold407895_1_pt1 | contig 42094 bp, 38 predicted proteins | sample TARA_R110000868 | Tara Oceans TARA_R110000868 (sample SAMEA4397489) | marine metagenome | biome: Polar Biome; feature: [SRF] surface water layer (ENVO:00010504); material: water (ENVO:00002006), including particulate matter (ENVO:01000060) such as... | depth 5 m | reverse complement strand
CGCATTCACGCTTGGGAGTCATTCGGTGTTTCTGTCACACCGCATATCGAATTTACCAGTTGGGATTGGCTTTAACCTATATAGGTTATATATGCGCAGGTTCTGGCAGCCGCTAACAGCAGCCGGAGATTTTCTGCTGCACCTTGAGCATGCCGATGCCGCGCTCACCCTGGTTATTGGTAAACGGGATCGCCGGGTCGTCCAGGAAGCGAAGGACATCTGCCTCACAGTCGCGCAGCCGCTCCTATCTGGCGGCCTGCTTGGAAGACGTGTTGACCGCCATGGAGGCCAAGCCAAATCCCTGGCAATCGCTTTAGGCCGTTGTCGGAGACAAGCGTCAGGAGTGGCTGGACGAATGCGAGGAACATCTGGTCTATGCGGACAATAACTATCTGCCCTTCATGTTGCGACCGTTTCGTGCCAAACGCAGCCTTCTGTACAACTGTCTGGAAATACTCACCAGGAAGTGGGGTGATCGCAGCGGTGCGATTTTCTGCCGCGCAGACTCCTAGGGTGCCGGGCAGTTGTTTTTGCCGAGGTACAGCCTGTCGTAGCGCCGGATACCTCGCTCCCGGAAGAACCCGGCGTTCATCTCCACTGCCTTAATGAAAGGCACTCCCGCCGGGTAGCTGGGACACCCGGAACCGCTGGCTGAGCCGCAGGGCACCATCTGGCGGATACTGCCAATCACCCCGTCCCGGTTCAGGTAGGCGATGTCCAGCGGAATCAGGGTGTTGTACATCCAGAAGCCGTGACCGGCGTCTCTCGGTTTCCGGAACTCGAACAGCATGCCGGCATCCGGCGCCAGGGAGGTTCGTCCCATCAATCCTTTTCGCCGCTGTTCCGCGGTGCTGGCCACTTCCAGTTGAACGGGCACGGAGCCTGCCTCTGAGACATAGCAGGCATCAATGAGCGGCAGGCCTTCCTGGGGCGCGGCTACGCCCGGGGAGCAGCCATACGCTGCGGAACCGGCTGCAAGTATCGCCCAGTGCTTGAGCGTGCGGAACATGCTGATTCCCGGGTTCATGAGCGCAGCCGGTAGCCGGTTCTGAAAATCCACCAGATGCCTGTCATGCACGCGGTCAGGAATACAAGGGTCATGCCCACGCTGATGCCCACATGGACGTCAGACACACCATAGAACGCCCAGCGGAAGCCGCTGATCAGGTATACCACGGGGTTGAACAGGCTGATGGTTTGCCAGGTTTCCGGCAGCATATCAATGGAGTAGAAAGTACCGCCAAGGAATACCAGCGGCGTTACGATCATCATGGGTACAATCTGCAGTTTCTCGAACCCGTCCGCCCAGATGCCGATGATGAATCCAAACAGGCTGAAGGTGATCGAGGTGAGCACCAGGAAGGAGACCATCCAGAAGGGATGCAGCACGTCGTAATCCACAAAGAATTTTGCGGTTGCCAGAATAATCAGCCCCAGGATAACTGACTTGGTGGCGGCAGCACCCACGTAGCCAAGCACCACTTCCACGTAGGACACCGGCGCCGAGAGCACCTCATAGATGGTGCCGGAGAACTTGGGCATATAGATGCCGAAGGAGGCGTTGGAAATGCTCTGCATCAGCAGGGACAGCATTACCAGGCCGGGAATGATATAGGCACCGTAGGCGATGTTGTTGATGTCGCCCATGCGTGAGCCAATGGCCGAGCCGAAGACGACAAAGTACAGGGAGGTGGAGATCACCGGCGAAAGCACGCTCTGCATCACCGTGCGCTTCATGCGGGCCATTTCAAAATTGTAGATTGCGCGGATACCGTAAAGGTTCATGCCATTTCTCCAATGGGCCTGCAGGCCTATTCGTGCACCAGGCCGACAAAAATCTCTTCGAGGGAACTTTCCCGGGTTTGCAGGTCCCGGTATTCGATACCAAGGTCGCCAAGTGTGCGAAGCAGTCGGGCCACGCCGGCCTGTTCCTGCTGGGAATCGAAGGTGTAAATCAGTTCGTAACCATCGCCCGACAGTTCCACGGGCTCCAGCATGAGTTCGCCGGGCATCTTGTCCAGCTTCTGCTGAAGTTGGAGCCGGAGTTCCTTTTTGCCCAGTTTGGTCATCAGTTGGGCTTTGTCTTCCACCAGGATGATCTCACCATCCCGGATCACACCGATGCGGTCCGCCATTTCCTCGGCCTCCTCGATGTAATGGGTGGTGAGGATGATCGTAACACCGTTGTCCCGGAGCTTGCGGACCATTTCCCACATGTCCCGGCGCAATTCCACGTCAACGCCCGCGGTGGGCTCATCCAGGAACAGGATCTGTGGCTCGTGGGAGAGGGCCTTGGCAATCATCACCCGGCGCTTCATGCCGCCAGAGAGGGACATGATCCGATTGTTGCGTTTTTCCCACAGGGACAGGTCTTTCAACACTTTCTCGATGTGTGCCGGCTTCGGTGGCTTACCGAACAGGCCACGGCTGAAAGACACCGCATTCCAGACGGTCTCGAAGGAATCGGTATTCAGCTCCTGGGGTACCAGGCCAATGGTTTCCCGGGCCTTGCGGTAGTCTTTGACGATGTCGTAACCGGCGGCTTGTACCTGGCCGGAAGAGAGGTTGACGATGCCGCAGATGATACTGATCAGCGTGGTTTTGCCGGCGCCATTGGGGCCGAGCAGGGCGAAGATCTCGCCACGCTTGATGTCCAGATTGATGTCTTTCAGGGCCTGGAAGCCGTCATCATAAACCTTGCTTAGGTGCTTAACGGAAATATCCGGCTGCACGGGCGTGTCCTGTGGTCAGAGTGGGTCAATTGAAGGCGCGGTATTTTCTCATGACTGGCGCCAGTTTAGAAACCTTTGCCTTGGAAGGAGAAACCACCATAATACCTGCTGGTTCATTCAGGGTGGGGTTATGGTACGAGGAAGAGAGCTGCAAACCGGGAATCGGCTGGCTGACAAGCGGTCAGGATTGTGTAAAATGGCGAAATTGCCAATGTCAGGGGTCACGTGATGGATTACGGAGATAGTGTTCAGAAGGTACTGCTGAGGAAAATCCGCAAGGCTGAGCAGGATCTGGTTCAGCTGAAACTCGATTACTGCCGTTTTGTCTTCGGGTTGACCCACCGGGCGAAAGTACGGGCCGGCGGCGTTACCTACATGGTCCGTTCCGTGGATGTGGACAGCATGGCCAATACCGATGATGGCGGGTTCGCACACCCGGAGATTACCGGTAGCCGGGCCGACGAACAGAACCACGCAGAACCGGTTGCCCTGGGCACTGACTGGGTGCTTGAAACCGCCCCGGGGCAGGTCGCTAAATAAACGCGTTGGCGGTAATGGCCTCGTAGAGGCTCGATGTAGGCGGTACGTAATGGTTGTACTGCCAGAATTCCGCACCTTCCAGTCCCGCCCGGAAGCAGGCCAGCAGTACGGTGCTTCCAGTTAATGTGCTTATCGCTTGGAGGGCTTTCGGTTGTGGGATGCCGGCCTTACGGCTTGCGATCTGGGCGACCACGCGGGCCAGCGCCCCGGAATGGCGGGTGGATTTTTCGCTCAGTGCGCATCCGGCACCATACAGCCACGCTGCGGCATACGCCCGCACTGTTTCCGGTGCCGCCGACAGGTCCAACCCGTTTACCCTGCAATCCCGCTCCTGCAAGCCGGCAAGGATATGCAACTGGGTGATCAGCTGAGCCCGATCTGAAACAGGTCTGGACGAATGCTGTCGTAAACTTGCCCGGTCAGCGGCGTGGGGCTCACCCATACAGACGAGAGACGTGTAATTAACGGGTTCCGCGCGCACCAGCGCCGACATCCGGAAAGCCAGTAAAAGAAGCAGAGCCAGCAGCCCCACCTGAGTAAGAAGAATCAGCCCGTCAACCATGGTCACCAGAACTCGGAATGATGCAAAAGGTGAGGGTATTGTAACGGTATGTATCTGCTCAATACCGCCAACCTGTCGCCATATCCGGGCCCAGGATTGACTCAAATGACGGAACTGTGACGGGGATCGCAGCGGGTATTCCATGAAAAGCTGGCCAATCAGCAGGTTGGCATGGTCTGCAGGGCCAGCTTCCTGCGAATGTGACGGCCCAGGGCATCAATGCCGACGTTCAGCAGGGCGGTGATCAGGATCAGGATCATGGCCCGGTCAAACCGGATGTTCTGGATGGCACTGTCGACATAGAAGCCCAGCGTGTAGATACCAAGAATGCCGAGAATGGCGGTTTCCCGCATGATGATTTCCCAGCGGTAGAAAAGAAACGCAAGGAAAGATCGGTAGACCCGCGGAACCAGTTCCCAGCTGTAACGGTTGAAACCACTAGGCGCGTCCGGACGAAGGTGTATGGAATTGGTCTGCCGGCCGATCAGGTGGCCGATGATGCCGCCGTTATGAAGCGCCAGTGCCACCACTGCCGGCAGCATGGATGGCCCCCAGAGCTGCAGGAGAATATAGGCCAGGATGTATTCCGGTGTAGAACGCGCGATTACCAGGAAAACATGTCCAGAGGTGCGCCGGACCGGGCCGCCGAAATGACTGGAGATCAATGGGAAAGCCAGAAGGGTCAGTATGCCGGTGGCCACAAGGGCAATCTGGGTCAGTATCACGGTATTCCAGATGCCGGGCATGGCTTCGTTGATCATCAGGTCATTGATCCAGGGAACCAGGCCCGCGAGCCCCTCGCCGTTTCTCAGGGGGCTGGGTACGATGTCTTCCGTGAAAAATCGTTCAACGTTACCCCAGACAATGGGCAGACCTTCGCCCAGAAAGAATGGAGCACCGAGGACATAAACCGGCAAAAGCTTCTGCCGTACCCAAAGAGGCATGGTCGCGATCAACACGTAAAACAGGATCAGCATTGCTCCGGCATCGGAGTAGAGCCCCTGGGAGAAGGAAGATTCCAGGTAGAAGCCGAGTGTGGGCAGGCCAACAAACCCGAGAATGGCGCTGGAACGAAGGCCGCATTCCAGGCGGTAGGCGGTGTAGGTCCGCAACTGCACCCAGCAATCGGGAATTCGGGTGTAGAGAAACGCCGCGATAACCCCGGTGCGCGGCGGAAGCAGACGGCCGGGTTCCGGGTCCGCCTCATCCAGGATTTCGGAATAGACTTTGGCGAAAATCCCGGAGTAGGGAATGGCTATCGCCAGCACCCCGGTAAGGGGATGAAATCCAAAAAACTGTAGGAAAATAAGTGCCCAGAAAAGCTCATGGATGGCCCGGATAAAGGCGCAGAATATCCGGACAGGCAGGAAGCGGTAAACCAGCGACAGTAAAAACCCGCAAACGCCACCCAGTGCCACCCCCACAAAGGCAAAGGCGACGGTTCTCAGCAGCGCGGTCATCAACCCTTCGCTGCTGAAGAAATTCGGAGTGATCACGCCAAGAAAGAAGTTGCCGAGGTCCCGCCAGGGATTCGATGCCGTAATGGTCATGTCAGCAAACAGCAGTCCGACCAGGGCGATGGCAAGAAAGATCAGGCTGGTGCGAACCGTTGGCGAAAAAAACATGTAACTGGCCGTTTCCCTAGTAAAGAAACATGATGTCGGCTGCCTTCAGGCGGTCACTGGCTTCATCCAGGGCCACCTGTCCGTCCTGGATTCCGACGATCCGGTTGCAGTACTTCAGAGCCATTTCGACATCATGAAGTGCTATCACACTCGTGTCGAATCGTTGCCTGAGTAGCTCCATCACCAGATGAGCCATGGGGCCGTCGAGGGCGGAAATTGGCTCGTCAGCAAGCAGCATCGGCGCGTTACGATACAGAGCCCGGGCAATGGCAACGCGCTGGCGTTGGCCTCCGGAGAGTGAAGCGGCCGGCATCCAGAGTTTTTCCGGCATACCCAGCGCTTCCAGAATCTCGCGAACCTTTTCGCGGTCCCGGAAAAACGGGCGTATCAGGGTAACCACACTGTACCAGGCGGAATGTTTGTCGAGCTGACCCATAAACACGTTATGGAATACCGGCAGGGCATTCACCAGGCCCAGATCCTGGGGGACCAGAGAAGACTCGCGATCAACTCGTTCGTGAATCAAACGAATGAGTGTGGACTTGCCGGCACCGCTCTTGCCAACCAGGGCGACCTTTTCACCCTGTTGAACCCTCAGTGAGAGCGGGCCAATAACCCGCTTACCACCGAAAGAGGCCGTGAGGCCCGTTAGCTCAAAGCCTGACATCAATCAAGGATTCCAATCTCTTCCGCAGTCTTGCGAACAGGTTCGTAATCGTCGTTCGATGCAGGAATAAAACCGGAGCGGGGAAAGCTCTCAAGCAGTTTCTCATCGTTCAGGTTGAGAAGCGCTTCGGTGACGCGCTGTTTGAAACCGTCGCCGAAACGTTCGTCGACGTCACCGCGAATGGTCCACTGATAATCCGGGTAGGCAGGCGTGGTCCAGATGACCTTAACCGCGTCGGTGTTGATGTTGCCCTCGGCCAGTTCTTTTTCCCAAACCTGAAAGTTCAGGGCGCCCACTTCGTAGGTACCGGCTTCGACAAGACGCAGGGTACGGGTGTGGTTGCCACTGAAGCCAACGCGGGAGAAGAAATCTGCCGGCTGGGCACCAAACACGTCACGGATATAGAATTCAGGCATCAGGCGGCCGGAGGTGGAACCCTTGGAGCCGAAGGTAAAGGTTTTGCCCCGGAGTTCATCTTCCAGCGCGGAAAGCTCATCTGCAGGCCCTATACCGGTGCTGGTGTTGGCAATGAAGTAGGTTTCAAACGCTTCATCCTCCACGCCCTGGGCAATCGCCTCGGAGCCCGGCACCAGGCGACGCGCCTGAACACCGGACAGCCCGCCGAACCAGGCCAGCTGAACCTGATTGTTGCGGAACGCGGAAACCGCGGCGGCGTAAGATTTAACGGGGATGTAGCGGACCTCAACATCCAGTTCACCGGAGAGGTAATCCGCAACGCCCTTGAAGCGCTCCACCAGTTTGGTTTCATCCTCATCGGGTATGGCTGTAAACACAAAGGTTTCAGCGAACGCCGATGTTGCGGTAAAACAGAAAAGGCTGGAAATCATCAATTTCCGTATAAGATTAAGAGCCATTGGGATTCCTCGTTCTGATAGACAGCTTGGGCTTACGGCGAGTGAGATCAACGTTCCCTGGTGTCCGGCAGGATACCCTGATTTACGTCAACTCTGAACAGCTATACGATTTCCGGATTTGATTGGCTCAGGAGCCCGCGCCTAATCTTTCACTTAGTCAATCCCAGGCGAGCGCATGAAGATAATCATAATTACTCCAGCAGAACCTGGATCAAAAGCGGGCAACCGTGCCACGGCAGAGCGCTGGAAATCCCTGCTGGGAAATGTCGGGCACAGGGTCTCTGTGGTTACGGAATACCGGGGGGAGCCCTGTGATGCCCTCGTGGCTTTGCACGCCTGGCGCAGTGTTCGGGCGATTCGCCAGTTTCGAAAAACCCGCCCGGAAAAGCCCCTGATCGTCGCGCTTACCGGAACCGACATTTACCGGCACCAGCAGGAGTTTCCGCAGGACACGCTGTACTCCATAATGGAAGCGGATGCGTTGATCGGGCTGCATGAGTTGGTCGCAAACGATATTCCCGCCCAATTTGCCACCAAACTGGTCACGCTCTGCCAGTCAGCGGCGGGGTCTGAAGTCTATCCTTTACCGCAGCCCGCCCAGGCGAATGCAGGGTTCGGCGTGTGTGTCATTGGCCACCTGAGAGAGGAAAAGGATTCCCTGCGGGCCGCGTATGCAGCGAGGTTGCTGCCGAACGATTCAACAATCCGGGTCCTCTGTGCTGGCAAGCCCCACAACGGGGAGTGGCAGAAGATGGCCGAGCGGGAAGTGGAGCAGAACCCACGGTTCCGCTGGCTGGGCGAACTGGAGCAGGATGAAATCCGGCAACTGATGGCAAACAGTCAACTGATGGTGATCAGTTCAGTGATGGAGGGGGGCGCCAATGTTGTCTCGGAAGCCTGCAGGGCCGGTCTGCCGGTGATCGCCTCAGGCATCCCCGGGAATATTGGATTGCTTGGCAAAGAATATCCCGGTTATTTTCCCGTGAAGGATGAGCGGGCCCTGGCAGACCTGCTTTACCGTGCCGAACAGCATCCGGAATTTCTGGCAGTCCTGAAAGCGCAGGTCAGCCAACTGGCCGGGCGTTTTGTACCGGAAAAGGAGCAGGCATCCCTGGAGCGGGCGCTGACCCTGGCGGTGCGGCGCTGCTCAGAGAGGAGTTAATCCCGAAGGGAGACAGGCTCTATGGGACCGGCTTCGTCCTGAGCCGTGACGCGGCCAATGATGGCGGTGTGGGGATAGCCCAACGCTTTGAGCTCCCGGACACATTCCTCTGCCTTGTCGGCAGCGACGCTGGCGAGCAGGCCGCCGGCCGTCTGGGGATCAAAAATCAGCGGATAGCGGGGATGGTTGACCCACTTCTCCTGATCCCGGATACCCCGTCGCAACCGGACATTGGCCGGCTGCAGCGAACTCAGAATGCCCGCGGCTGCGGTTTCCCCGGCGCCCGGCAAAATCGGGATGGCTGACAAGTGCAGCTCCGCATCGACGCCAGACGGTTTGGTCATCTCCACCAGATGCCCGAGCAAACCAAAACCGGTCACATCCGTGCAGGCTTTGGAGCCGAACTTTCTCAGGCAATCCGCTGCGGCCTTGCTGGACTGAACCATGGAGGCGAGGGCAGAGTCGATCCAGCGGCCTTTGGCAGCCAACCGGGCGTGGGCGGCAAAGAGCGTTCCGGTGCCGATGGGTTTGGTGAGAATCAGCGCGTCTCCGGCTTTCAATCCCCCTTTGCTCATCACGTATTCCGGATTGATCAGGCCGTTTACCGCAAACCCCAGTGCCAGCTCCCTGCCTTCGCCGGTATGGCCGCCCACCAGGGCACAGCCGGCTTCGTTCAGCACTTCCACCGCACCCGACATCATCTGGTAAACCACGTCTTCAACCTTGGATTCAATGCCATAGGGAACTGTGGCCACTGCCGTAGCACTCTGGGCTTCGGCGCCCATGGCAAAGACATCGCCGAGGCTGTGGTTGGCGGCAACCTTGCCAAATACGTAGGGGTCGTCAATAAAGGCGCGGAAGAAGTCCACGGTATGGACCACCGCTTTACCCGGCGGCACTTTCAGAACCGCCGCATCATCCGGAGCGTGAAGGCCGATAACGATGTCGTCCCGTTCGATGGGCCTGAGTTCCCCCAGGGCCCGGGAAAGAACGGTACTACCGACCTTGGCGCCACAACCGCCACAGCGCATGGCCACGGCAGAAATGGCCTGGGAGGCTTCCTCAGGGTTTTGGGCAGCCGCCGTATCCGGCAGTTCCGATTCATCCTCCATGGGAGGCAATTCGTTGAACTTTTTCATGAACCGGCGGTCAATCCAGTCTTTCCAGCGCCAAACCCAGCCGCCATCAAACTGCATATCGCCACGGGAGGCCACCGCATACTTGTCACCGGTACTGATCAGCGCCAGCCATTTCTTCTGCGGATAGAAGTCCCTCGGGTTTTTGCCGGTTGCCAGCCGTTTGAGGTTGTCCGCCAGGGGTGGCCCTTGCCGCACCGCAAACACACCCGCTTTCTCCCGGGGATGGTTGGTTACGTTGGCGATATCGCCAGCGGCAAAAATACGGTCGTCGTTCTCCACCTGCAGGGTGTCTCGAACCCGAAGGAAAAGGCCGTCGTCCAGGGCCAGGCCCGTTTGCTTCAGCCACTCCGGACCGCCGGCCCGGGTTACCCAGAGTACCTCGTCGGTTTGCAGGGTTTCACCGGATTCAGTAACCAGAAGACTTTGCTGAACCTTGGTGACAGGGGCACCCAGATGAACTTTCACACCACGCTCAGACAGCGTTTTCCGAAATACCTTACGAACCTTCGGGTTGTGGGTAGGAAGAATGTCGTCCGCAGCGTCAAAGAGGTGAAAATGCAGCTGCCCTGGGTCCCTGCCCCGCTGTTTCAGCTCGTTCCTGAGGCGGAACTGCATGGCGAGGGTCAGCTCAACACCGCCGGCGCCGGCACCAACCACGGCCACGGTAAGCGGCCCCTTGTGGTTTTCAATGCGGGAGAGCAGGGCGAGCCAGCGGTTGTTGAAACCGGTAATCGGCTTCACCGGAACCGCATGGTCTGAGGCACCTTCCACGCCATTGACCCATGGAGACGAGCCGATATTGATGGCGAGAATATCGTAAGGCACATCCGGGCGGCCGCGGCAGATAACCCGTTTTCGATCACGGTCGATGCCGGTGGCCTCGGCCCGGTAAAAACGGGCTCCCGCATATTCCGCCAGTCGACTCAGGTCGATATGGACATCGTCGTAGCTGTAATGGCCCGCTACATATCCGGGTAACATGCCGGAGTAGGGGGTGTGGGTATCCCGGCAGATAAGCGTGATGCGCACGCCGGGGACCGGGTTCATGGCGAACCGCTTCAGCACCCCGACGTGGCTGTGCCCGCCGCCAACTAGGACGATGTCCCGTAAAACAGGCTGGTCAGGCGTTCGCATCAGTTAATTTTTTTTGCTTCAGCGGCCAGTTGGCTGTATCCCTTGATGTTTGAGAAGGCCTTCAGCTTTTCCTGGTCTGCCTCCGAGGGGTTGGCAATCTGATCGATGGAAGTGATACCCGCATCCTTCATCTTTTTCGCGGTTGCCGGCCCGATGCCCTTGACCTGGGTGAGATCGCTCCTGTCCACCGGCTTCGCGGCCCTGGCGGCAGGTGCTGTTCTGGCAGCAGGTTTTTTGTCAGCGGACTTCTTGGCAGGTGTCCTGGTGGTTTTCTTCGGCGCGGCTTTTTTGGCTGCGGTGCTGGCTTCCCTGCTGACTTCATCGGTCAGCTTCTTCACTCCGGCGCCCGCCTCTTTCGAGGCGACACCGAGCCGCTCCAGAATGTTGCTCTGCAGTTCGTGAAATTCGTTCAGGCGACGCTCGAACTCCTCATGGAACCGTTTCATCTCGCGGTCGCGCAGCTCGTCGATTTCCTTCAGCAGCTTGCGCACCGGTTCCTGAACCTGATTCTGCAGGCTGTCGAACTGCTTTAATGCATCGTTGACGAGGCCTTCAATCTGGGAAGAGGTTTTTTCAAACTCTTCATTGACCTTTTTGACGATCTTATCAACGTTCTGTTTGGCTTTCTTCGCCATGTAATGTCTCCTTACGGACGGGTTTCAACAACAATCAAGAGTCAGGCCATTTGCCGGAAACCGGGCACGGAGCCTGAGGAACGACGTGATTTGAGCGACTGCTTTTTGGACAGCACTTCCCGGATCCTGCGAAGTTTCTCAGCCGGGGAAGAGTTTCCGTTGGAGTCGAGCTCCACAAAATCGATGGAATAAAAGAAATTGCTGCAATGCTTTCTGCGCTCAGTCACCAGGCCAGGCATTCCTTCGGCACGGATCTTGTCAAACGGCATATCCATGATCAGATCCAGCACCAGGGTATCGCCCGGGTTGAATACTTTGTCGGTTTTCATAACACACCCGTAGCCGTCCAGTTCATACAGGAAAGCCTCGACAAGCTCCTTTTTGAAAAGGCCCCGCCTGACTCGGAAACGGGCGACAAGATCCGGCAATGCTTCATTCATGGATTCAGGTTCTCTGGTGATTTCCGTATCCACAGCAAGCTGCCTCATTGGGAGGCAGGTTGGATATTGATTAAACAATAGACACTGACTTTTGGTTTTGCAACGCCATCAGTGCCATACGATACCCCCCTAAGGCAGTTTTTCAACAGCCTGGTCTGGCTGCTCGGGCAAAATCACTTGTTTTTCAGTTCGTACATATCAACACGGCGGTCTTTCAGGTTGGTAACGGACCCCTCGTTACGCACCAGCATCAGCTTTTCCAGATCCATGTCTGAGAACATGATCATCTCGGTATTCGGCGTTGTCTCCGCCATCACCGCATCGTGGGGGAAGGCAAAGTCAGACGGCGAGAATACGGAGGACTGGGCATACTGGACGTCCAGGTTCTCAACTTTCGGCAGATTACCGACGCTGCCGGTGATTACCACATAACACTCGTTTTCAATTGCCCGGGCCTGGGCACAGTGACGAACACGCAGATAACCGTTCTTGGTATCCGTCCAGAAGGGCACGAGGATAATGTCTACATCCTGGGCCGCTGCCATACGGCCAAGCTCTGGAAACTCGATGTCGTAGCAGATCATGATGGCGACCCGGCCGGCGTCGGTTTCGAACACCTTGAACTCGTTGCCACCTTCAATGACCCAGTCACGGCGCTCGTGGGGCGTGATGTGGATCTTGCGCTGCTCGTCTACCCGGCCATCACGGTGGCAAAGGTATGAGACGTTATACACCCGGTCGTCTTCAATCAGCGGCATGGAGCCGGTGATGATGTTTATGTTGTAACTGACTGCCATTTCAGACATTTCTTCCCGGAACTGCTGGGTAAACCCGGCCAGGAAACGAATGGCCCGGGTCTGGTCCATCTGGTCAGTCAGGCCCATCAGCGGCGCGTTGAAAAATTCCGGGAACAGGGCGAAGTCGCTCTTGTAATCAGACAGCGCGTCAACGAAGTACTCCACCTGTTTCAGCACTTCCTCCACGGAGGTGAATTCACGCATCTGCCACTGAACGGCACCAAGGCGAACCTGGGTTTTTTTAACGTTCAGAATCGACGAGGGCGGAGTATACAGAATATTCCGCCACTCCAGCAGCGTGGCGTAACCGAGGGATTTTTCGTCCTCCGGCAGGTATTTGTGCATCAGCCGGGTAACCTGGAAATCGTTCGAGAGCTGAAAACTCAGGATCGGGTCGTAGATTTCCTTGCGGTCCACCCGCTGAATGTATTCTTCCGGTGAGTACTGCTCGGCATACTTGAAATAGTTCGGGATACGCCCGCCTGCGAGAATCGCCCGCAGGTTCATGGAACGGCAGAGCTCTTTGCGAGCTTCGTAGAGCCGACGGCCCAGGCGATAACCGCGGTATTCCGGGTGGATGAACACATCCAGCCCGTACAGCGAATCGCCATTGGAGTTATGCCAGATTTTTTCGTTCCGGAGAATCAGGTCGTCGTAGGTGTGGGGGTTACTGAACCGTTCGTACTTCACGAGTACTGTAAGCGCTACCGCCACCAGTTGCCCGCTTTCCTCAATACAGATCTGCCCGTCCGGGAACTGCTCTACCAGTGCCTTTATGGTTTCCCTGGGCCAGGCACCCCCGATGTCATCGTAGACCCGGTCCATCAGTTGCTGAAGCTGGCCATAGTCCTCAAGCTTCAGATTCCGGAGGTTAAGATGCAGTTCTTCATGGGCCATTCAGTTTGGCTCCCGTTCAAATAAAAAGAGAAAAAAGGGCTGAACCCCCAATACTGTGAAAGTTTATCAGAAGCCGCTAAAGACTTCGCATAATGGGCCGAAACAAGATTTAACGGACATGAATTCCTGCAGGGTGTCCTATCCGCCGCTTTTCCGCACCCCCACCTTCTTACCAACCTCGGTAACGGAGGAGCTGAACTCCTCGGTTAACCGCATTATCGGGTAAGGAAGAAGGGGCTCAACGCTGAGGCCTGAACCTCAGGCCCTATCCAGGCCTGCGATTGTTTCCAGGAAAATCTCGCCGTATTTCCCGAGCTTCGCGGCGCCCACACCACTGACTTCCGCAAGTTCTTCCAGCGTGCGTGGTTTGCGCTCGAGCATGCCGAGCAGGGTGGTGTCGTGGAAGATCACATAGGGAGGCACGCCCTGTTTGTCCGCGAGGGCCTTGCGGCAGGCTCGCAGCGCTTCCCAGCCGGCCTGGTCGGTGACCTGGTCTTTTACCGGTGCACTGGCGCGGCCACCGGCGGAGCGGTTTGAGGTTTTTTTGGCCACCGGGTCTTTACGCAGCTTGATGGCCTGCTTACCCTTCAGCAAGGGTCGGCACTGTTCGGTTAGCTGCAACGCGCCATAGCCGTCCGGATCTGCCCGCAGGTAACCGTTTGCCACCAACTGCCTGAATACCGATTTCCATTCGCTAACACAGAGCTCGGTTCCAATCCCATAGGTCGATACCTGATGGTGTCCCGTCTGCAGGATGCGTTCGTTTTCCGAGCCCCTGAGCACATCAATCAGATAAGTCACACCGAAGCGCTGGCCGGTGCGGAATACGCAGGACAGCGCCTTCTGCACGGCAACGGTTCCGTCCCAGGTTTCCGGTGGGTTCAGGCAAGTATCACAGTTGCCACAAGGTGCATCAAGCTGGTCGCCGAAGTAGCGCAGAAGCACCTGCCGACGGCAACTGGTGACTTCGCAAAGGCCCAGCATGGCATCCAGCTTCTGGCGTTCTACCCGCTTGAACTGGTCGTTGCCCTGGGAACCCTCAAGCATCTGCCGCAGCTTGATCACATCCTGCAAGCCGTAGACCATCCAGGCGGTGGAGGGCTTGCCGTCGCGTCCGGCCCGTCCGGTTTCCTGATAATAAGCTTCCAGGCTTTTCGGCAGGTCCAGGTGGGCTACAAAGCGTACGTCAGGTTTGTCAATGCCCATGCCAAAGGCAATAGTGGCGACAATAATGACACCGTCTTCCCGCAGGAACCGTTCCTGGTGATGAGCCCGCTGCTCACCTGAAAGCCCGGCGTGGTAGGGCAGAGCGGTGTAGCCCTTCTGGGTGAGGGTTTTTGCCGTGGCATCCACCTTGTTGCGGGAAAGGCAGTAGACAATACCGCAGTCACCTTCGTGTTCTGCTTTAATGAAATCCAGTAACTGTCTGCTGGCGTTTGTCTTTGGTGCGATACGATATTGAATATTGGGGCGGTCGAAACCACTGACGAAGTGCTTTGCCGTGGTAAGCGACAGCCGTTCTGCAATCTCCCTGCGGGTGCGCTCATCGGCGGTTGCTGTCAGTGCGATCCGTGGAATGCCGGGAAAAGCCTCCGCCAGCATACTCAGTTGCAGGTAATCGGAGCGGAAATCGTGGCCCCACTGGGCAACACAGTGGGCTTCGTCAATGGCAAACAGAGCGATGGAGGCATTGTGCAGCAGCTCGATGGTGCGTGGCTGAATCAGCCGCTCCGGGGCGCAGTAAAGCAGATCCAGTTCGCCGGTCATCAGCGCGTATTCGGTGGCGCGGGCCTGCTCGAAATCCATGGTGGAGTTGAGGAATGCGGCTTTTACGCCCAATTCCTTCAGGGCCGCGACCTGGTCCTGCATCAGTGCGATCAGCGGCGAGATGACGATAGCCGTTCCCGGCCGAACCAGGGCCGGAACCTGATAGCAAAGCGATTTGCCGCCCCCGGTGGGCATCAGTACCAGGGCATCCCGGCCTTCCGAAACTTCCCGGATAATGTCACCCTGCAGCGGCCGGAAGGTTTCATAACCGAAGATTTCGTGCAGAACCTGTTCCGGATCCCGGCCTGAAGAGGTGGGGCGTTCGGCGGAAAGCTGTTCGAAGTCCTGATCAAGATACATAGGGTAACCGGTTAGCCGGCAGGGAGCCGGTGTTTTGGTGCGGGTAAAATGCCCTGTTCGGCACGGTGGCCAATGATATCAGAATAACCCTGGCGATTGGCCAGCAAACCGGGTGTCCGGATGGAGGCAAAGTGGTGGAAGAAACGCTACAATACCGCGTTTTTAACCACCGGTTCACACCATACTGTGACAGACACTGATAATAACAGGGTTTCCATGCAGGAATTTGATGCCATCCGTCCCTATTCGGACGAAGAAACCGGCGCTGCTATTCACCGCCTGGTCAATGATCAGGAATTTCTGGATATGGTCGGTCGATTCAAGTCACCAACTCTTGCCCGCTGGGCGCCTGCCATCCTGCGGGTGTTTACCCGCCGCTGGCTGGCCAGCCATTTCGGCCATTACAGTCGAATCGATGACTTGCAGGCAGGGCTCTCCGGCTACGTTGGTGAACTGGTGGACAACACCACCACACGGGTAACCACCAGTGGTCTGGAAAACCTTAGCAAACACAGCGCCCACCTGTTCATTTCAAACCACCGGGACATTGTGTTTGACCCGATGGTGGTAAACTATCTGCTGTTCCAGAATGGTTTCCACACCACCCGGATTGCCATTGGCGACAACCTGTTGGCAAACCCGGTATTTGCCGAAATGATGCGGCTGAACAAGAGTTTTGTCGTACGCCGTAATATGACCAGCCCGCGGGAAATGCGGGACGCCTACATCACCCTCTCCGGTTTCATCAACCATAGCATCGAAACTAACCACAGTATCTGGATTGCGCAACGTGAAGGCCGTGCCAAGGATGGCCTTGATTGCACCGATCCGGCCATCGTCAAAATGTTCTACATGAGCCGCAAGAAAAGCGGACTCAGTTTTGCGCAGGCCATGAACCGGCTGCACATTGTGCCTGTCTCCATTGCCTACGAATACGACCCTTGCGATGCCGACAAGGCCCAGGAACTGGAAGCCCGGGCCCGCACCGGCAGATACATCAAGCGCGAAGGTGAGGACACCGAACAGATCATGAGGGGCCTGACCGGCTTCAAGGGCCATGTGCACGTGCATTTTGGTGCTCCCATCCATGATTCACCGGAGAATCCAAAGGACCTTGCAGCCCGGATAGACCAGGAAATGCACGCCAATTATCACCTTCATGCCTCAAATCTGGTGGCTTATCAGCAGCGAGGACTCCACCCCGGGGCCCACGCCATACCCGATACCGTGAGCGATGCCGTGGTAACCGCTGAAACCTGGTCGCCAGCGGAAATGGAGGCGGCCGAGGCGGAAATGGAGCGGCGCCTGGATGCCTGTGACCCGGCGATTCGACCCTACCTGCTGGATATGTATGCCAATCCGGTGGTGACGGCCCTTGAAGCCAACGCCGGGAAGAACAACGGTTCCGAATGACCCGGCCTTACTTTTTTTCTGACAAGAGGTAGTCCAGTGCAAGATCTTCAGTATATTGAACTCGAGACCAGGAAAAACCCGACTGCGGCCGTTATATGGCTCCATGGCCTTGGCGCCAGCGGCCACGACTTTGAGCCGGTTGTGCCTGAACTTGGCCTGCCGGAGGATGCGGCGGTGCGATTTATTTTCCCTCACGCCCCCAACCTGCCGGTCACCATCAACGGCGGGATGACCATGCCGGCCTGGTATGACATCAGGGCAATGGACATCGACCGGGTGGTGGATACCGAACAGCTGATGGCATCGGCCAGGGCTGTCGGCAAACTGGTGCAACGGGAAATCGAAAAGGGCATTCCCGCCCACCGGATTATCATCGCCGGCTTTTCCCAGGGCGGGGCGGTGGCCTACGAGCTCGGGCTCAGCTACCCGGAACGCCTCGGTGGCATTCTGGCGTTATCCACCTATTTCGCCACCGCGGATTCCGTTCAGCGTTCAGAGGCGAATGCCAATGTTCCCATCAGCGTGTACCACGGCACTTTCGATCCGATGGTGCCGGAATCGCTGGGTGTGCGCAGCGTCGAAACCCTGAAAAACATGGGCTACAGCCCGACGTACCAGACCTTCCCCATGGAGCACAGTGTGTGCCTCGAGGAAGTGCTGGATATTGGCCGCTTCATCCGCCGGCACGTTCTGTAAGACCTGCCATGCACGGGCTCAGACCCAGAGCATGGCGCCCATTTCCAGCGGATGGGTTAACGCCTCGTGATGCGGATACATCCGCAACCTGAGGGTTTGGAGCCCGGGGTAGGGAGGCCGGACCCGGGTGACAAATACCGTCCTGCCATCCGCTTCACTTTCTTTTTCAAGAAAGAAACTGCCTGGCCCCGGGTTCTCGTGGGTTCCCGTGCACTCCGGGCTGACCAGGCATTCGACCCGCACATCGTCTGCGCCCAGGCCATTGAGTAATGCCTCCACCCGGAGCTCAACAGTGTCGTTGTGGGGGCAGCGAGCCTCAACACAGCCCACCACGTGTAATTCAACACCCGGCCACGCCTGCCGTACCTTCGCTTTCCAGTCCGCCAGCCTGGTGGCCACCTTGCCACCATCGGCCATCAGCAGGGCTCCCTGGCTTGAGGCCGGCTGATAATAGTTGGTGACGTAATCCATCACCATGCGTTGGCTGTTGAATCGGGGTGTAATCGTTTTCATGGAGGTTTTCGAGCGTTTTACCCAGCCCTTCGAGAAGCCCTGAGAGACCCGTTCGTAATAGAGCGGAACCACCTCAAGCTCCAGTAGATCCAGCAGATCCCGGGCTTCCTCTTCGTTACGGAATTCGGCATCCAGCTCCGTGTCCCTGGGCGGAATCGCCCAGCCGTTCTTGCCGTCGTAACCTTCACCCCACCAGCCATCAAGCACGCTGAGATTCAGTGCACCGTTGAGAGCGGCTTTTTCACCGGAGGTTCCGCTGGCTTCCTTTGGGTATTCCGGCGTATTCAGCCAGACATCCACGCCACTGAGCAGGCGTCTCGCCATGGCCTGGTCGTAATCCTCCAGAAGGATCAGGTGCCCCATGAGCGAGGGGTGCATGGAAAGATCGTGAATCACCTTGATAAGGCGCTGGCCGGGCTTGTCCCGGGGGTGGGCCTTGCCGGCGAAAACCAGAACAACCGGGCGATCCGGATTGGTGAGAATTCGCTCCAGCCGGTCAAGGTCGGAGAAGATCAGAGTGGCGCGTTTGTAGGTGGCAAACCGCCGGGCAAAGCCGATCACCAGGGTGTCTTTTTCCGAAGAAATCAGCTGCCGGGTCATCCTGTCGGTAACCGAATGGCCGGTTCCGTTGCGTTTGTGCTGGCGTCTCAGGCGGCGGACAATATACTCGCCCATCTGTTGCTTGAGGGCTTTATGCACACTCCAGTAGTGATAATCCGGAATCTGATCGATAAATTCCCAGAACTGCTGGTTTCTCAGCTCACTCTTCCAGGTGGGGGCCTGGATATCGAACAGGCTGGACCATTCCGGCGCCAGAAAGGTGGGAACATGCACGCCGTTGGTGATGTAGCCAAGCGGGTTTTCTTCCGCCGGCACCTGGGGCCAGATATCCCCCTCCATATGAGAGGCCACGCCACCGTGGATGCGGCTGACACCGTTGTGGAAACGTGAGCCCCGCAGGCCCAGGCTGGTCATGTTAAAGGTGTCACCGCCCGCTTTGGCCCCCAGGGCAAATACCGTTTCGAAGTCCAGCCCCGATTCCTCCAGGTAATGCCCGAGGGCGTGGTGAACCAGATCCCTGGGGAAGATGTCGTGGCCGGCTGCTACAGGCGTGTGGGTGGTGAACAGGGTGGCGCCGGCAACGGCTTCCAGTGCGGCTTCAAAATTCAGCCCCGAGGCCATGATGTGCCGGCAACGTTCGAGAATCTGGAACGCCGCATGACCCTCGTTGATGTGCCACACCGTCGGTTTCAGGCCCAATGCCTCCAGCACACGGGTTCCACCGATGCCCAAAAGCATCTCCTGGCTGATCCGGGTGGACTCGTCGCCTCCGTATAGCTGAAGAGTCAGTTCCTGGTCTTCGGGGCTGTTTTCCTCTGTGTGGCTATCCAGCAGGTACAAACGGATGTGACCGACCCGGGCTTCCCAGACCCGCGCAATCACGTTGCGGCCGGGGAAGGGCACGGACACCTTGAGCACTTCGCCGTCCTTTTCCACCGGCGTTATCGGCAGTTCATCACTGGAATGGGACTGGTACCGGGCGATCTGCTGCCCCAGGGCGTCGATACTCTGGATGAAATACCCCTGCTGGTACAGCAGGCCAACAGCCACGAAAGGCAACGCCAGATCACTGGCGGCCTTGCAATGATCGCCCGCGAGAATGCCCAGGCCTCCCGAGTAAATAGGGAAGCTCTCATGGAAACCAAATTCGGCACAGAAGTAGGCCACCAACGTCTTTTCCGGATCCAGCTTTTCGGTGACTTCCGGCCCGGGACCTGCTTCAAGGTAGGCATCGTAACTGCTCAGTACCCGGCGGTATTCGGCCAGGAATGCCCGGTCCTCCGAAGCCTCATCGAGCCGGTCCTGGGCCACCCGGCGAAGAAACAGCTTTGGGTTATGCTCAACTTTCAGCCAAAGCCGGAGGTCGATCCGGGCGAGCAGGCTGCGAACGCCGTGATCCCAGCTGTAAAACAGATCGTTGGCCAGCTCTTCAAGACGCTCCAGCGCCTCGGGAATAATGGGGTGGGCCTCAAGTCGGAATTCCGTCGCTTTATGCATGTTGATTGTCTCCAGCGGGCACAGGCTCCCACTAATCCTGCGGTTGAAGTTGACGTTCTTTCAGAATGTTCCGGTAGAGGTCACCATAATCGAGGGCCCGCCGCTTCCAGGAATAGTCCGTTGCCATGCCATTTTGCTGCAACCGGCGCCACTGTTTGCGCTGGCTGAAATACGCCAGTGCACGGTTGACCGCTCCCAGAAGTGCCGGGACGCTGGCCTCACTGAACCGGAAGCCGTTGGCCTTGTCGATGCCGACTTCCTGCGGGTCGTTTACAGTGTCTGATAAACCGCCAACCCCGTGCACCACGGGAACCGTGCCGTAGCGCATGCTGTACATCTGGTTAAGACCGCAAGGCTCGAACCGGGAAGGCATCAGGAACAGATCGCAACCGCCGGTGATTCGGTGGGATAGCCCCTCATCGTAACCGAGGGTCAGGGACATCTGCCCTGGCCATTGCCTCGCCATCAGTTTCAGGGCTTCCTCGTAGCGGGCCTCACCGGATCCGAGAACCACAAACTGGCAGCCCTGTTCCAGCAATTCAGGCATCGCCGCAATCAGCCAGTCCACGCCTTTTTGTTCTACCAGCCGGCCGATAAACCCCAGCAACGGTCGGCCGTTGACCTCAAGGCCCAGTTCCTGCTGAAGTCGGGCCTGGCACTGGGCTTTGTTCTTAAGGTGTTCCCGCCCGTAGTGAAAGGCAAGCTCGGGATCTTCCTCCGGATTCCATACGCGGGTATCAATGCCGTTGAGAATGCCCGTTAACGCCGCCCGCCGGTGCCGGAGCAGGCCGTCAAGGCCACAGCCAAATTCCGGGGTCTGGATTTCACGGGCATAACCGGGGCTGACGGTGGTAATGCGATCACTGAACACCAGGCCGCCCTTGATGAAGGACAACTGGTCGTGGAATTCCAGTTGGTCCAGCCGCCAGAGTGAATCCGGCAACCCCAGGGCCCGGAAGGTTTCGTGAGAGAAAATGCCCTGGTAGGCGAGATTGTGGATCGTGAAAACGGTGCCCGGCCGATCCTGGCAGGGTTCCATAAAGACCGGAATAAGCCCGGTCTGCCAGTCATTGCAGTGAACCAGGTCCGGTTTCCAGGTGACCCCGGCATCGCCCGTGGCCATCATGGCGCCGACTCTGGCAAACAGCGCGAATCGATGGGCGTTGTCCCACCAGTCTTTTCCGTCATCGTTTTTGTAGGGGTTTCCTGGCCGGTCAAACAGGGCCGGACAGTCCACCAGCCAGAGCGTTACCGCCGTGCCAGGGAGCCGGGTCTGCCAGAGGCTGACATTGTATTGCCCGAGCTGGAACCGGGACTTTCTTCGGGAACCGGCTTTTCTGGCGGCTTCCAGGGCATCCGGATACCCCGGCAACAGAATCTGGACATCGTATTCGAGCCGGCAGAGTGCCTCTGGCAGGCTGGCTGAGACATCGGCAAGACCGCCGGTTTTCACCAGCGGGTAGACTTCACTGGTGGCGAACAGAACCCGGATCATGAGGCCGGCCTCAGGACAATCGCGCCCAGTGGCGGCAGAGTCAGTTCCAGTGACCAGTTGCGGTTCATCCAGGGTTGTTCGTCCGCCGCCATGGGAAAGGGGTTGCCCAGGTTGCTGCCGCCATAGTACTCGGAATCTGAACTGAAGATTTCACGCCAGGTCCCACCCTGGGGTAATCCGATGCGGTAGTAATGCCGGGGTATCGGCGTGAAATTGACCACAATTACCGAGGTTTCGCCTTTGGCGCTGCGCAGGAAACTGATCACGGACTGAGGTGAGTCGTGGCAGTCAATCCATTCAAAGCCTTCAGGCCTGAAACACTCGCCGTGCAGCGACACTTCCCGGCGATAGAGGCCGTTGAGATCCTGCACCAGGCGTTTGAGGCCCTGATGTTCCGGATAGGCCAGCAGCGACCAGTCCAGTTCCCGTGATTCACTCCACTCCCGGCGCTGGCCGAATTCGCCGCCCATAAACAGCAGCTTGGCACCGGGATAAGCGTACATGTAGGTGAACAGTAATCGTAACGAGGCGCGCTGCTGCCACTCGTCTCCCGCCATCTTGTTGATCAGGCTGCCTTTACCATGGACCACTTCATCGTGGGACAGTGGCAGCAGGAAATTCTCGGTGAACGCGTAGAGCAGGCCGAAGGTCAGTTTGTCATGGTGGTACTGGCGGTAAACAGGGTCCTGCTGGAGGTAATCCAGCGTGTCGTGCATCCAGCCCATGTTCCATTTCAGGTTGAAGCCGAGGCCGCCGATTTCCGGCGGGCGGGTAACCCGTGGCCAGGAAGTGGATTCCTCGGCACAGACCAGGGTTCCCGGGAAACGGCTCTGGCAAACGCGGTTCAGTTCCCTCAGAAACTCGATGGCTTCCAGATTCTCATGGCCACCATGGACATTCGGCAACCATTCGCCTTCCTTGCGGGAGTAGTTCAGATACAGCATTGAAGCCACCGCATCCACGCGCAAACCGTCGATGTGGAAGGCGTCGAGCCAGAACAGGGCGCTGCCGATCAGGAAATTCCGGACCTCATGTCGGCCGTAATTATAGATCAGCGTGCCCCAGTCCTGGTGCTGGCCCTTGCGCGGGTCTTCGTGCTCGTAGAGCGCGCTGCCATCAAAACGGGCGAGGGCATGCTCGTCGGTGGGAAAATGGCCGGGCACCCAGTCCAGAATAACGCCGATGTTGTGGCGATGACACTGGTCCACCAGATAGCGCAGGTCGTCCGGGGTGCCGAACCGGCTGGTCGGCGCATAGTAGCCGGTGGTCTGGTAGCCCCAGGACTCATCCAATGGGTGCTCGGTAACCGGCAGCAGTTCGATGTGGGTAAAGCCCAATTCCAGCACGTAAGGAATGAGCTGGTCGGCAAGCTCGCGGTAGGTCAGCCAACGCCCGGAGCCGTGGTGGCGCCAGGAGGCGGCATGTACCTCGTAGATTGAAATCGGTGAGTCCTGCCAGTTCCATTGGCCCCGCCGGGCGATCCAGTCTCCGTCTCCCCAGCCAAAGTGGCCACGCTCAGTCACCACGGCGGCGGTGGCAGGCCTCAGCTCAAAGGCCTGGCCATAGGGGTCGGTTTTCAGCAGTTGGATACCCTTATCGGTGGTTATGGCGAATTTATAGAGGGTTCCGGTGCCGATACCGGGAATGAAGCATGACCATACCCCCATGCCTTCATGCAGGCTCATACCGTGGGTGCTGGCATCCCAGTGATTGAAATCTCCGACAACGCTGACCGCTTTGGCCTGGGGAGCCCACACCGCAAACCGGACTCCCTCAGCGCCCCGGCGTTTGCAGACGTGAGCGCCCAGTACATTGTAAATGTGCCAGTGCCTGCCTTCGGCAAAGAGATGAAGATCGAATTCGCTGAGCGTTGGACTATCCATAGACCGTGCTTGTCCTAACCAGATGGAGCTTCCATTTGACGTTATTGAGCCTGTTAAAAAAAATGACCTCAAACAAGTTTACGTCATAATTCCATGATAGTGTTCTAATATAATTACAGACGCCAAAAACGTAAAACCCCTTGCGGTTGAACGACCGGTCACAGGAAATTTTTCTTCAGGGAAGCAACCATGCAAACGGCCAAGCGTTTCGTCAGTCGCCTTACTCGCCAAACTCTCGCGTTGGTGCTTGCCGGAGGCCGGGGCTCCCGCCTTCATGATCTCACCAATTGGCGGGCCAAGCCGGCGGTTCCCTTCGGTGGAAAGTTCCGGATCATCGATTTCCCACTGTCGAACTGCATCAACTCAGGCATTGGCCAGGTTGGAGTGATCACCCAGTACAAATCTCACTCCCTGATCCGGCATATCCAGCGCGGCTGGGGATTCCTTCGAGGTGAACTGGACGAATTCGTTGAGCTGCTGCCTGCCCAGCAGCGCATCGAAACCTCCTGGTACGAGGGAACGGCCGACGCCGTGTTGCAAAACCTTGACATCATCCGCAGCCACGCCCCGGAATACGTGCTGATCCTGGCTGGTGACCATGTCTACAAGATGGACTATGGCACCATGCTGGCCGCCCATGTTGAGAATAACGCCGATATCACCGTGGGTTGTATCGAGGTGCCCATTGATGAAGCCTCGGCGTTCGGCGTGATGTCGGTCGACGATGAACTCAGGGTCACTGAGTTCGTGGAGAAGCCGGAACAACCCAAATCCATGCCCGGCCAGCCTGGCAGGGCGCTGGCTTCCATGGGCATCTATGTGTTCAGTACCCAGGTACTGTTCGATGAGCTGATGCGCGATCACAAGATGAACGGCGACTCATCCCACGATTTCGGCAAGGATATTATTCCCTCTGTGATCAAGCGCCTGCGGGTGGCGGCTTTTCCGTTCCGGGACCCGGTAAGCAACAAGCCCGCGTACTGGCGGGATGTCGGCACTATTGACGCCCTCTGGCAGGCCAACCTGGAGCTGATTGGCATCAGTCCTGAACTGAACCTCTACGATTCCCACTGGCCTATATGGACGTACCAGGAGCAATTGCCGCCGGCGAAGTTCATCTTCGATGATGAGAATCGGCGGGGGACAGCCGTGGATTCCATGGTTGCAGGGGGCTGCATTGTCTCCGGTGCGATGGTGAGACATTCACTGCTTTTCTCGCAGGTTAGGGTTCATTCTTACAGTGATATCTCAGACTCGGTAATCTATCCGGACGTAAAGATTGGCCGCCACTGCCACATCCGCAATGCCCTGATTGATCGTGGCTGCCACATTCCGGAAGGGTCACGCATCGGTTTTGATGAAGTAGAGGATCGCAAGCGGTTCCATGTTTCTTCCAAAGGTATTGTGCTGATCACGCCCGAGATGCTCGGGCAGGATTACCCTCATGGCCTCTGACACGAAAACCCCGGTGGTGCTTTGCTGGCACATGCACCAGCCTTCCTATCAGGACATGCGCACAGGCCAGTTCCTGTTTCCCTGGGTGTATCTGCACACCATCAAGGATTACAGTGATATGGCAGCCCACCTGGAGCATGAGCCGGAGGCAAAAGCCGTGGTCAACTTCGCCCCGGTTCTGCTTGAGCAGATTGAAACCTACCTCATTCAGATTGAGCGATGGCGCCATGGCGCCGGGGAGATCGGTGACCCACTGCTCGCGGCACTGGTAGCGGAGGAACTGCCCGAAACCGGCACACCGGCGTTTTTGGGCCTGATGGAGAAATCCCTGCGGGCCAATCCGGATCGTATTATCGGACGCTACCCAGCGTATGCGCGGCTGGCTGAGCTGGCCGATGTCTATCGCAAAAAGCCGGAACTGCAGCGATATATTTCCAGCCGGTTCCTGTCGGATCTGCTGGTCTGGTATCACCTGGGGTGGATGGGTGAAACCCTGCGCCGTGAAAACCATTGCATTCGGAGCCTTCAGGAAAAGGGCCAACATTTCTCAATGGATGACCGCCGGGCCCTGCTGAATGTGATATTCGATGTGTTATCCGGTATCGGGCCGAGATACCGGCACCTGGCCCAGAAAGGTCAGGTTGAACTGTCTGTCAGCCCTTATACCCACGCCATGCTGCCGCTGCTGCTGGACCTGGGATCCGCCAGGGAAGCCATGCCGGAGATCACTTTACCCCAACACAGCCACTACCCGGGTGGTGAAGAGCGGGCCGGCTGGCAACTGAAGAAGGCAAAAGCGGTTTTCCAGCGCTTTTTTGGCATTGAGCCCACAGGCTGCTGGGCGTCCGAAGGCGGCCTCAGCCAGACCACACTGGGCCTGCTGGGTAACGAGGGATTCCACTGGACCGCCAGCGGCGATTCGGTGGCTCACAACAGCCTCAACCGGGCACGGGAAGAGAATCCCGATCTGCCGGATTCCGGCATTCACCAGCCGTACACCTTCGGTGATTCCCCGGTAACCGTTTACTTCCGGGACGATGGCCTGTCCGATCTGATCGGCTTCACCTACGCCGACTGGCACGCCAAAGATGCGGTTGGCGACCTGGTCTATCACATGGAAACCATCGCCGGGCAAGCCCGGGGCAAGTCCCGGCCGGTTATTTCCGTCATCATGGATGGGGAGAACGCATGGGAATACTACCCGGAGAATGGCTTTCATTTTCTGGATGAGCTCTACCGGGTACTTGCGCATCACCCAAAACTGAAACTGACCACCTACAGCGAACTGGTCGCACACCCGATTGCTGAACCCATTCGTCTGCCGCACCTTGTGGCCGGAAGCTGGATTTACGGCACCTTTTCCACCTGGATAGGCGACCCGGACAAAAACCGTGCCTGGGATCTGCTCTGCGAGGCAAAAAATCACTATGATCGGGCAATGGATAACGGCAGTCTCAATGCGGAGCAGAAAGAGTCTGCGAAAGAACAGTTGGCGATCTGCGAGGGCTCTGACTGGTTCTGGTGGTTCGGGGATTATAACCCGGCCCAGATCGTCAGTGACTTTGAACACCTGTACCGCCGGCACCTGGTGAACCTGTATGAGATGATCGGTTATCCGGCCCCGCCGTCGGTGTTCCAGCAGTTAAGCCAGGGCAGTGGGGAACCGGCACGGGGAGGCACCATGCGGCCGGGGCACGAAGCGGATAAGCCGGTATGACTTCGAGCAACTCCGATGATCTTTTCAGTACCCGGCGGGCCGGTGTTTTGCTTCATCCAACCTGCCTGCCAGGATCCTGGGGGGTTCTTGGCGCAAGCGCCCGCACCTTTACCGATTTCCTGGCGGACTGCAGCCTGAGCATCTGGCAAACACTGCCCATCGGGCCAACTCATCGGGATCTCTCGCCTTATCAGTCATTGAGTGCCCATGCCGGCAATCCGGACTTCATAGACCTGTATGAACTCGTCGAGGCTGGTCTTCTGGCAGACCGGGAACTGTCGCAGCCCGCGCCCGAAGTTCGCCACCACCTGCTTACCCTGGCTGCGAAGCGCTTTTTCAGCAGCGATAGTGGTGGCAGGAATGGACTCGACAGGGCTGCCTATCAACGCTTCCGGGCAGCCAACGATTACTGGCTGGACGATTTCTGCCTGTTCTGGGCGATTCGGGAGATTCAGGATTCACCGGGCTGGCTGCAATGGCCGGAACCGCTGAAAGACCGGGATAGGGGAGCCTTGCGTGACTTTGTTGACCAGAACCGCTCCCGGCTCGCACGGATCCGGTTCGAGCAGTTTCTGTTCCATTACCAATGGCAGGCGCTGCGAAACCACGCCCGGGAAAAGGGCGTTTTACTGTTTGGTGACATCCCCATTTTCGTTGCCCATGACAGTGCCGATGTCTGGGCTAACCGACACCTGTTCAAGCTTGATGAACGGGGTGAATCCACGGTGGTTGCCGGCGTACCGCCGGATTATTTCTCATCTGAAGGTCAGCACTGGGGCAACCCGCTCTACAACTGGGAGGCCATGGCGGCCGATGGATACCAATGGTGGCTGGAGCGACTGGAAAGCCAACGCCACCTGTTCGACCTGATCCGAATTGATCACTTCCGTGGCCTGCAGGCCTATTGGGAGATTCCGGCAGCAACACCAGAACCCAGGCATGGCTACTGGGCACCCGGCCCCGGCGCCCCTTTTCTCGACGCCTGTTTCACCCGGTTCCCCGACTTGCCCCTCGTCGCCGAAAACCTTGGCGTTATCAGTGACGATGTGGAAGGGCTACGCAAACGGTTCCGATTACCAGGGATGACGGTGATGCAATTCGGCTTTGACGGCAGCCCGGATAATCCGCACCTGCTGCACAATCATCATGCACGGGATATCGTGTACACGGGGACCCACGATAACGACACCACCCTTGGGTGGTACCAAAGCCTTGACGACCATACCCGCAGGTACGTTAACGATTATCTGGGAACCACAGGAGAGGGCATGCCGTGGCCCCTTATTGACGCGGCTTTCCGATCCGTGTGCTCGCTGGCCATTGTTCCCATGCAGGATTTTATGAGCCTTGGAACAGAGGCCCGGTTCAACACGCCGGGAACCGTGGTGAATAACTGGATATGGCAACTGGACTGGAATCTTTGCAAAAAGGAGCTGTCTAGGATTATTGCCGACTCGGTTCGGCAACATGGACGATGGGCGCCTCCCATGAGCTTGACTGTGTTTTGATCAACATCAAAGAGTCGCCCTCAAGAGTCCGATATAAGTACAGGCAGTTTTCAACAATTGGCGGTCTTGATCAGTCACTTGGGGAGGGAACATGGAACACAGACTCAGTAAACGCGTACATGGAAAGCTCAGCCTGCTGGTATATAAACGCGGAATGCCTGTGGCAACCGGTCAGGTCCGGAACGCCTCAAAGCGGGGCCTCTTCATTGCGACAGATTACACCGATGTGCAGTTAAACCAGACCGTCGAACTCGAATTTCGGTTTCCAGACAAACAGGAAAAGCAGGCGCGAAGACTTAAAGCCCATGTTGTGCGCAAATCCGATAAGGGGCTCGGTGTGGATTTTGAGGGCGTTGAGAACAACAGCTTCACCGTCTCCTCGTTAATCTGGTGGCTGAAAAAACACCCTGTGCCAATGAACTATTTTCCGGTTCACCGGCAAGCCTAACACCGCGGTCCTTGCCGGAATCCCTGAACGGTTTGTTTCAGCTGGTACTGGACCTGCGGTGGAACTATACTCTCGCTAAAATGACCCTCAGGTGCGCCAGAACGCCGGCGCAAGCATTATTATAACACTCAGGATTTCCAGGCGGCCCATCAGCATGCCTGCCGATAGCACCCATTTTGCGGCATCTGGCAGCGGCCCGAAATTCCCTGCCGGACCAATGATGTCACCCAGGCCCGGGCCAACATTAGTGAGCGACGTCAGGGCACCGGACAACGCCGTTACGAAATCCAGCTGCATGGCCGCCAGGGCAACCGTTATCAGCAGCAGGCAAAGCAGGAAAATAAAGGTGTAGGCAATCATCGAAGAGATGATTTCATCACTCACCGAGCGACCATTGTACTTCCGGGTAAGCACCGCACGGGGGTGCAGCAGGCGCATCAGCTGTTCCCGAAGAATGATCAGTGACAGCTGGAACCGGAAAATCTTCATACCACCGGCGGTGGAACCTGAGCAGCCGCCCACGAACATCAGGAAGAAAAATAGCACAAACGCCAGTGGGCCCCAGGCGGAATAATCCTCGGAGGCGTAGCCGGTGGTTGTTACGACAGAGGTTACGTTAAACAGAGTGGCTGCATAGTCGTGGACCGGATGGAACGGCACAGGCGAAACCATCCAGCGGTACAGGGTCAGCAGTAAAGGAACAAGAAAGAGAATCGTCAGAAACAGACGGACCTGCTGATCCCGGAAAAGTACGCCGTGCTGGCCGTGCAGCTCCCGCACAAACAGGAAGAAAGGCAGACTGCCAATGATCATGAAAAAGGTGGCTTCCACCAGGATCAGATCACTGAACTTGCCCATGGACATGTCGGAGGTAGAAAAACCGCCCGTTGCAATGCTGGTAAGCCCATGGTTGAACGCATCGAACAGTGTCATGCCGGAAACCCAGTAAGTCACCACAGCAATAATCGAGAACACCACATAGACAAAAAGAAGGCCCCGGCTCAGTGTCTTCATTCTAGGCAAGGCCTTATCCGTCCACTCCGAAGATTCCGTGGCGAACAGACGCATACCGCCTACGCGGAGAAACGGCAGGACCGCAACGAACATACCGATGATCCCGATACCACCAATCCACTGCAGGATCGAGCGCCAGATCAGCAGATCCTTATCCATTGCATCCAGACCACTGAGCACTGTTGCACCCGTAGTGGTAATGCCTGATGTGCCCTCAAAAAACGCATCTGCGGCGGAAATATCCAGAGCACTCAGGTAAAAAGGCAGAGAGGAAAGCAGCGCAATAATAAACCAGGACGAAACCGTAAGCACGAACATGTACCTTGGTTTCAGATCCCGTGGTTTTCGGTAGCTGAGGCCCATACCCAGAATCCCCAGGGCACAGGTAATAGCCGCCGATTCCGCAAACGCCATGGCGTTTGGCGTTTCGGAGCCGGCAAGCAAAATAACAGGCAATGTCATGAAAATACTCAGAAGCACAAACATGACGCTGACTATAAAAATAACGGGGTAAAGATTTCTCAATGGATGCTCGGGCCAGCTGATACCGGGAGACGGCGTCAGAATACCTGTGGCTTCGCGTTACCGCAAGGTAACACCGGGCTGATCGCAGAATTACCGGCAAATTAAATCATTGTAAATATCGGGTAAATGCGGATTTTTCCGATGGCAAATGTCGTGAGCCTGATGCAAGTTCAGTGTTGCTGCACCGAATTTTCCGGCAAAGGAGAAACCATAATGAAGCACGCACCTTCACTCGCCATATTTTTTGCGACTGGCCTGGCAGTTGCCGGCACTGCCGGCGCCCAGGATATCTACAAATCAGGCGTTGGCGGCCTCTATACCGGCCTGAATTACACCTTCATCAACCTTGAAAGCGGTAGCGCCGATGCCAATGTGGGCACGCTTTCAGCCAAGGTCGGCGTGATGGCCACGCCATTTCTGGGTATCGAAGCCCGGGGTGGTTTCGGGGTGGATGATGACCGGATTGGCGCAGCGGATTTTTCGCTGGACAATTTCTTCGGCGGCTATGCCACGTTTAACCTGGTCAACGAGTCTCCGATTACGCCTTATGCCATTCTTGGCTTCACCCGGGTCGAAATCGAAGTTGGCACGGCAACCGAGGATGAAACCGACGTTTCCTACGGCATTGGGATGAATATGGAGTTCGCACCGAACCTGTCCGGCAACCTCGAATATATGCGTTATTATGAAAATAACGATACCGAAATCGATGGTCTGGGCGTTGGCATTCAGTTCAACTTCTGAGACCCGATCACCGGGGAGACCGCTTGAACCATCTGGCTCACGTATTTCTTGCGCCTGATTCACCCGAAGCCCGGGTGGGCAGCATCCTCGGCGACTTTTCCCGGGGTGTCGATCTCTCGGCACTCCCGGACGCGGTGAGGCAGGGCGTTCGCCACCACCGGGCTGTCGACAGTTTTACCGACCAGCATCCGGACGTACTTGCCAGCAAACGGGTTTTCTCCCGGCAGCGCAGGCGCTTCGCCGGTGTTGCCCTTGATATCCTTTATGACCATTTCCTACTCAAACACTGGAGCCAATTCAGCGATATTGAACGGGAGCCCTTTATTCACCGGATCTACCAGGAGTTGCAGCAACACGAGCATCTGATGCCTGCACCCATGGCCCGGGTAACTCGCAGAATGGTCTGGCATGACTGGTTCGGGGCCTATAGGGATCTGCAGAGTGTGGGCTATGCCCTGGATCGGGTTGCCGGACGAATCCGCTTCCCGAACAACTTTGCCGGCATCATCATTGAGATCCGGGGGAATGAGACAGAGCTGGAACAACATTTTCTTTCTTTTTTCCCAAATTTACAGGAATTTGCAGGAGATATTGAATGAGATTTATAAACAAGGCAGGGCTAACCACAGCGCTGCTCTGTTTCTCAACGTTTCTGTATTCAGCGAATCCGGGCGAAAACAGCGACAGCCGTCCGCCGGAAGCCCTTGGTTATGTCGAATGGGTGGTTCTGCAAGACACCAGCCTCCGCCTTAAATCCCGCCTGGATACCGGCGCGAAAACCTCGTCTCTCCACGCTGTTAACGTCGAACCGTTCGATAAAGACGGCAAGGAATGGGTAAGTTTTCAGATTCCACTGGGTGATCACAAAGACCAGCCAACCGAGGGCGAACTGGACCATGAGGATATCACCCTGGAGCTTGAGCGGCCGATAGAACGAACGGTCCTCATTAAACGCAAAGGCGCGCCTTCCCAGAGGCGATACGTGGTACGTATGGAATTCTGCATTGCAGGCACCCCCCATGAAACACAGTTTTCACTGACCGACCGGAGCAAGTTTTCCTACCCGGTACTCCTGGGCCGGCGCTTCATGCGCGATGACAACATCCTGGTGGACTCCGCCGACGCATTTCTTGCCAAACGGGAGTGCGAGTACATGACGCTGGAAGAGCTGGCCGAAAAGCATCAGGCAAACGTGCTTGAGGAACTCAACTGATGTGATTCTGTGTGCGAAGGCCGGAGTAGAAGAAATCTCAATCGCAGGGACCGGGGTGCTCTTCCCAGCTTGCGAGCCTTTCCCGAAGAATAGCTTCTGCCTTGGGCGAACTGAACGCCTCCAGCGCCTCATCAATGATGGCTTTGTATCGACCACTCTCTCGTAGTGATGCCAAGCCCTTGTTGAACGCCTGAATCAGGCGGGCGGATTTGTCGTCGTTCCTTGAAAATGGCAAACGAAAGAACGACGTCCTGACGGGCTTCGGGTGAAAAGTGAGCCGGGATGCCGCAACAGGCCCCAATTGTTGCATAATCATAGTCTCGCCTACCACAGGGTCCATCGGGAACAGATCGATTCTTCCCAGGAGTAGCTTCTTTAAATTGGCAAGATCGGAGGTTGTCACATCACCGTAAACGAGCCCGCTTTTGATGACGTCGGCCAATGTCTCCCCATAGCTGTAATCCTGAGTAAGTCCGACGGTCATACCTTGAAGATCCGTCAAGGTTTCCCAGTCGAAATGTTGTCCGGCCCGGTAATAAAAATACCATCCGTAAGGAATCAGGGCCGCAGAGAACACGAACTCCCGGCTTCTATCTTCAGTACAGGACCACACCGCAGATGTTTCATAATCTGGTGAGTGAACCAGGGCCAGCGCTCTGGACCAGGGGAAGTAAGAAAACCTGACTTCAATTCCTTCAATCGCAAAAGACTCCCGGATGATCCGTGCAAGAAATCCACCACCCGGAAGATCTTTATCCAGATAGGGGGGCCAGTCCCCGGTCGTAATACGAACAGTTTCCGTGCTTCGGGTTATCGGAATGTGCAGCACCGTGGAAAAAAGCACAATCAGAAATACGAAGAACCATCCGCGCCTCATAATCGGCAGTGCCTCAAGCTGTGGTTAAGCTTAAGTTTAGACTACAGCGCCTACTTCGAAGAGCGAGCCGGCAGGAATGCAGGGCGCACCCACCAGGATCTGGAGTCTGAGTATTTCTGATCCTGACAGATGCGCCCTTAGTGAACTGAACCCTTCAACGAGCCTCTAGACGTAAAAGTCCAGATCCTCCTGAGCTTTCAGCAGGTCCCGCATCTTGATGGGATCGTCACCAAAGAAGAATACGAGACCCCAATGAGTACCGAAGGCCGACCGGTCAGGAACGGTCTCTTCTGTCGGTTCATGCAATTCGTGTGACTCGAAATAGGGATGCTCAATCGTTTCTTTGGGCATTTCCAGCTTGCTGACCACTCGACGCCGCGGGTACACACCGAAGCAACCTGCGTAGCCCTTCGCATCGACCACTTCGCGGGGGAAGAAGCCATCCACTTCCTCTTTGGTGCTTTTAGGATCGAATACCAGCATGGAAGCCTGGTAGGCGTTGAACCCGTATGCCCGCTCGATAAGCTCGAAAGCCTTGAACCCGGGCGGGCGATAGGCAACTTCCCCAAAATACATTTCGCCGTCTGCAGTGACGAAGTACTCGGGGTGAATCAGGCCAAACTGGATATCGAACGTTTTGATCAGCAATTCGATCTGCTTGGTGATCGCGTTACGCCAGCTCTCGAGTTGCTCGGTAGCGGGCACGAACACCGAATAGCCCAGCGTTACATACTCAGAAATGTTGAGAAACTTGATCTTGCTGTCGTGGATCCAGGCCTCAACGGCAAATTCCCAGCCACTGAGGTGACTTTCCATCAGCAGGGGATATTCTTCCGCAGGAATGTTGTCAATTTCTTCCACCGTGCGGATCATTCGGTGACCGAGGCAGCCGGCCTTGTCGAAGGCCTTGACGTGAATCGGATCATCCGGGTCACCATCAAGTTTCAGCAGCGTCTGGTTGACGCGCTTCATGAAGCGGACGATGTCCTCTTTCTCGTGCGCCTCTTCGAAAATCCCGACGCGAATGCCGCCAAGCTGGGCACGCCGCTTCATCAGAGCCTTGTCGCGAAACAGGATGGACTGCCCGTACATGCGAGGGTTGTTAAGGAGGACAGAGTTAATCGCCCCTGACCACTCGACGGTTTCCTCGAATAACGGTATGGCGACATCAACGCCTTCGGCCTTCAGCCTTTCGGCAATCTCCAGGGACCGATCATTCAACCGGATAAAATCCCACGGAATGAAAGGTATCTTGTTTGCGGTACAGAAATCCGTAGCCCACTCCGGAGCAACGACTATGTAGCGGCGGTCAAACTTTTGCGCCGCCTTGATAGCATTGACGCTCCAGCCAAGCAGGGCGATATAGCCTTTGTTCGGATTCTTGGGGGTTTCAGTCCCTTTAACCGAGTCCATGTCCGGATCGAGCCAGGCTTCAACCGCTTGGGGTAATTGCTTTTCTGATGTTATCGACATTCGATGTTCTCCTTGCTGGTTAACCCGGGAAAACTGCGCAGACATTCGAGCGCACCGGGTAAACGGAGCCTTCAGGCAGTGTCGTTTACAGGGGATTGAGTGACTCCGGGGCGAGGCGAGACACTTAAGTTCGTGAATTTCTCACCCGGCGGGATATCGCGGGTCACGTGTATCCCACCTATCAACATAGTCGGTCTGGTTACAAATAGAAACGAAAGCCCCCGGAATCATTTGCTTGTTGGACTGCAGGTTCTGGTAGCCGCCTACACCTGTGCATCTGAAAGCGGAGAAAGATATGCCAGCGTCAACGCGACAGGCTGCCGGATTCCAGGCACGAGGCGATGATTGCTGCCGTGAAGGAGGTCCGCTCAAAGCAGCGACGATAGCTACGGTTCCCGGCGAATTGTGGACGTCTACAAACTCAGGGGCGGTGCCGGCGCTGAAACACCCACAACTGCGCATAATGTATATTCAATAGTCTGTTTTTACATGGATTTTCGGGTCACACCCTGTGCGAAATATCGATCCCAAAAGTCGACAGTAGCTCCCGTTTATGCCGGTAGTAAGTCTCGCGGGACATCAGGAAGTAGGGGTTGTATCCCATGAGCCACGTCACGTAGGTTCCGCGCAGTTTGACCGGCAAACGCAGGAAGGTGAGTTGCTGATCTTTGGTCATGGTGAATTGAGATGGCATGGCTCGAATGTCAGTGGAAATCCCGCCACGGCGTTTAATCGCCGTCCAGAGAAGGCCTACAGCGGAATCAGACCGGCATGGCCGGTCTCGACATTCCCCCAGGTGGAGAATCCGCCTGGGCATACCAAGCAGGCTTTAAAAATGAGAAATCCCACATTGTGGGTGTTGGCGCACCTAGTGGGATTGAGGTCTCAAAATGGACTACAGGGGCAGTTTACACCGAAATCTCGGGCTCGGAAGATCTCGGCCAACCCCCCTCGCTCTAATAGGGGGGGTAGCTTTTCCAAAATCGGCCAACCCCCCTCGAAATCCGGACTCATGAGGGGCAGTTAAAACCCCTGAAAGCCATGTGACACAAGGGCTACAGGCTAATCACGGTGCTGAGGGGTACTTTTGAGCCAGTCGCTGAACAAGGGGGGCACCCGCGTGCGGGGGGTTCCTTGTTGGCCGAATCGCCCCAAAACCCCATACCGTACTGCGCATAATGTATATTATGTTAAATAGTATACATCATGCGCAGTTAAGATTCTTAGTATCAAGGCTACCGGACTTAAACATTCAGAATCACCGGCTTTTGCTTCCGATTTCGATTACTAACTTGCCGGAAAACCGCTTGGCCATGAAATCCTCCTGGGCCTGCTCCCCCTTCTCAACCAGGTGGGGCGCAACTTGCGCACGAAGTCATAGTAGGTCGGTGGCAAAGCCATTTCAGCGGTCCTCTCGGGTATGCCACAGCCGCAGCACGTAGATGATCGAATCCTGAAGTTCGTAGCGAACCTCGTACTCCCCGACCAGAATTCGCCGTACCTCGCGCGGCTCGAACTGGAAAAGTTGCTCGCCGATGCGTGGGTTGGTCAGCAGAATGGCCGGGGCCTTGGTCAGCGCCTGCACCGTCCGCGCGGCGGCGGGCTTATTCATTGGAGCCAGGAACTCATACAAGCGCGCCAAATCGGAAAGCGCGTTGCTGGTCCACTTCAACTCCATCAACGTGGCACCGGCAGCGGCTGGTCGGTGCCAAGGCTATCGGCCCACGCTTGCACGGCCCGGTGGTCGATGACATGGCCGGCGGCTACGTCAGCCAGCGCTTCTTGGGTCAGCCTGTCGCGCCCCTCTTCCTGGGCGATCCAGGCGGAAAGCGCCTGCTTCATGATCCAGCCGCGCGAGCGCTCAAGTCGTGAAGCCATCTGATCCACCTTGTCGGCCAACGGAAGCGGCACATGTGCGGTCAGCACTTTGGTTGCTACGGTCATGTTGCACCTCTTATCGGAACTTGATCTTGCCGGAGCCGGAAACGCTGTGGTCACGGTGCGGCGGGTTGCCCATAGGCGGTGACGTCGCCTGAGCCTTCGATTTCGAGGTCCAGGCCCGCTTGCCGCAGATTGACATCGTTCTCAATGCGTTCCCAGGCCGAGTCCTTTTGGTTACTCGTCGCGGGTGGGCGGAAAATGTCCATCGGGCACGATTCTTTCCAGTGTAGCTTGATACATTTCAAATCATAGTGATTAGTTTTTAATCGGTCAAGCAAAATGCCAGATTGAGCTATGCCCCACCGGTCTCAGAGTTATGGTTGATTTGCCCTACACGGCAATCCATCATGCCATCAGTGCGATTGTTAAGGGATTCTCTGAAACAGTATTGCCATGACATCATCAGAACGATGAACCCTAAAGGAATCCTCTCAGGGCTAAACAAGCAGGCGTAAGGCAAAATCGAAAGTGAGGATCACTTCAGCCAAGGTGGCCTCCGGCCGACTCTCTCCACCAGAAAATCAATGAACACCCTGACCTTTGCAGTTAACACATTGGACTTCGGATACACCAACCAGAGCGCCGGCTCAGCGTCCATCCGGTAGTCTTGAAGCACCTGCATAAGAGCCCCCTCCGCAAGTTCTCCATGGACGCTCCACAAGGCATGCAAAGCAATCCCCGCTCCCTTCATGGTCGCAATCTTGTGACTCAAGCCATCGTCAATGATCAGTCGATTTTGCGAGCTGCGAGGGTTGAACTGCCCCTTTTCTCCCTTGGGACCGACCAACGCTATCGTAGTCTGGGATTTGAAGGCGACTAACTGATGAGAATGCAAATCATCCGGGTGCTCCGGCGTTCCCCATTTTGCCAGGTACTCTGGGGAAGCGCAGAATATGCGCCGATCGTCGGCCAGCTTCCGCGCTTTCAGGTTGCTGTCTGGCAGCACGGAATCCCTCAGTGCCAGGTCGAAACTGCCCTGAATGAGGTCCAGCTCCATATCCGACAGTCGCAGGTCCAGGTTGATACCCGGATACGTCTCCAGAAACGCTGGCACCAGTGGCACGATGTATTGCTGGGCGAAGGTACTGGATGCGGTGAATCGCAGGGTGCCAGACACATACTCATTGCCAAAACCCATCGCGGCCATCGCGGCGTTCTCCTGCGCCAGAATTTCTTTGGCAAAAGGCAGGAACTCCGCGCCCTCAGTAGACAGCGCCACTTTACGGGTTGAACGGCGCAACAAGTCTGCTCCAATGGCTTTCTCAAGCTTGGCCAACCTCGCACTGGCAACGGCTGGCGGCATCCCCAGTTCCCGTCCGGCCGCACTTATGTTGAGCTTTTCAGCAGCCAGAACAAACAGCTTTATTCCTTCGGTGTCCACAACTTTATATCCATTTTACGAATTCTGAAAACCATTATTAGCCATTTATTCGTTTTTTGCGATCCGTTAATCTGTTCTTACACGCTTGGACAAACCACCTACGAACTGGAGTCACACAATGAAGGCAATGGTTCTTAATCAGTACGGCCCTGAGGCAGAGTTTGAGCAGGCCGACATGGCTGCGCCTTCTGCACAACCTGGCCAGGTAATCGTCCGCGTTGCGGCTATGAGCATCAACACCGTCGACACCATGATTCGCCAAATGGGCAAGGATCTCCCGCTGTCCCCGGACCTGCCGGCAGTGCTCGGAATGGACTTCGCCGGAACCATTGAAGCCGTGGGTGAAGGCGTAACCGGTTTTGCTCCCGGTGACGAAGTTTACGGATGTGCTGGCGGCCTTGCAGATCTTCAGGGTGCACTTGCCGAGTTTATGCCCGCCGACGCACGGCTGATTGCCCACAAGCCCAAGAGTCTGTCAATGCGCGAAGCAGCCGCTTTGCCGCTGGTTGGTATCACTGCATTTGAAGGTCTGCAAAGGGCGGGCGTGAAGGCCGGACAGAGGGTGTTGGTTCACGGCGGAACCGGCGGCGTTGGCCATGTAGCAGTCCAACTGGCCAGGCATTTTGGAGCCCATGTTTATTCAACGGCTAGAGGCGAAAAGGCATTCGACATACTCAAAGGCTACGACGCAACGCCGATCAATTACATGGCTGAATCCGTCGCCGACTATGTTGAGGCCCACACATCCGGTGTCGGGTTCGATGTGGTTTTCGATACGGTTGGCGGCGCAAATATGACCAACAGCTTTGACGCGGCTGCCCTGAATGGCCATGTGAGTACAACTGTCGCCATGGTTGAACTGGATCTGACCACCGCTCACTTCAAAGGACTGTCGATTCACGTGGTGTTCATGTTGATTCCCATGCTGCACAACCATCACCGGGAGGCGCACGGGAAGATTCTGGCGGAGCTTGCGCAGATTGTGGATCAGGGTGGCATGAAGCCGCTCCTGGATGAGCAGACATTCAGTCTCTCCGAAGTGGGCAAGGCCCATGATCGCCTGACCAGTGGCCAGGCCACCGGTAAGGTCGTCGTGGAGGTTTAACAATGCCGGCACTGAACGAGAGCACAAAGCCATTTGCCCAGATCAATCGCGGCTATAATGACGTGTTTCAGGCGAATCGATTGGGCATCGGCCTCGTTGCTCCGCAGGAAAGCTATACCAAGAGCCCAGTACCGTCGCGGATATTGAAGAAACGATCCTATACCTCGCAGAGGACCTGCTCCCCGAATTCCGGACACAAGGAAGCAAACCATGACCAAGAAAATACTGATTACCGGCGCCACTGATGGCATCGGGCTGGAAACTGCAAAACGTCTCTATTCCGGGGGCCACACGTTGCTTTTACATGGAAGAAACGCGGAAAAGCTGGCCGCGACAGAAAGAATGTTGGCAGACGGTACAGATGCTGGACGGGTCTATACCTATAAGGCGGATCTGTCGCGTCTGGCCGAAGTGGAATCTTTGGCAGACGCCATCACCAAAGAGCATGACCAGTTGGACATAATCATCAACAACGCCGGCGTCTTGCGTGTTCCTGAAACCGTCACCCAGGACGGACTGGATGTCCGGTTCGCCGTAAATACGGTTGCCCCGTATCTGCTGACTAAACGCCTTTTGCCGATCATGAGGCCGAGTTCACGGGTGGTTAACCTGTCTTCTGCGGCACAGGCTCCAGTGGAACTCGACGCCCTTCGGGGGAAAAAACGCCTTTTGGACGACATGTCGGCCTACGCCCAAAGCAAGCTGGCACTGACCATGTGGAACAATGGACTGGCTGCGTCACTTGGCAGCCAGGGGCCAGTATTCATGGCAGTCAATCCGGGCTCGTTGTTGGCATCAAAGATGGTTAAAGAGGGTTTTGGCGTTGCAGGAAAAAGTCTGTCGATTGGTGCCGATATACTCACCCGCACGGCGCTTTCAGACGAATTTGCCAATGCGTCAGGCCATTATTTTGACAACGACAAAGGTCAATTCGGGCCGCCCCATCCGGACGCTCTGAACAATCAGAAATGCGCTGCGGTCTCAGCCGTTATCGAAGAACTGATTGACCGCGCAAAGTCATGAAACATTCAGTCCGGCAAACGCCCGGCTTGCCGGACTTCTAACCTGCCAATTAAAGATTCTGGCTGGCGACCTCAATCGCCAACTTGCCGGAGAACCGCTTGGCCATTGCGGACCGGCGACCAGATCTGCCACCACCTGAACGCTGTCTTTTTCCAAAACGTCCAGTAGTGACTGGCCCCTTGCAATCACCTGATCAGCGCCGAGCTGACGGACCTCGTCAAACTTGGACTCACTACACACAGCGATCAGGCTCATGGCACGGATCTGTTTTCCACGTCCGCGCCTCCAGACAGGCCATACGTAATACATAGTAAGTTAATTGATGGGAAAGCCCGGCATGCTTCTCGGCTATGGGCACAAACTCGCCGGGACTGACGACACCCAATTCCTCATCATGCCAGCGAGCCAATGCTTCAAACTTTATTACTCGGGTGCCATCCGCAGACCAGATCGGCTGATAGTTCAGAGTAACGCGATGGTTCGTTATGGCCTTCCCGAGGCGGTTCTGAATCAGATAACTGCGCGTCGCACTGGCCTCCTCGCTGGGGTCATAGAAATCAATCTGGGCAGGAGATAACTTACAGGCTCGCTGCGCGCGATCTATCAGAAGCCGAGCCTCACTGCCGTCAGTTGGATAAACACTGATTCCGATACTGAATTCAGGGCGCAAATCGCGACCAGCGAATGCAACGGGTTCAGTCATTATGCCCATAATCCGCAGTACCATGGTCGACGTCGATTGTCTTGAGTCGAAAGGCACGATCAGAGCAAGCCGGTCAGGTGCTACCCTTCCTGATCCCAATAGGCCTTCATTGTGCATTACAAGTCGATCAACAAACGCTTGCAGCACGCTATTCCAACCAGCACCTCCGCTCAGGCTGGCGATTGCGTCAAAGTTCTCTACGTGCAAGTGCAGGATGGCCAACTGGCTCTGCTCAGCCTCAGCGGTTCTTATCAGGCCCTCCAGAGTTTCCTCCAGTAGCATTTCGCCAGGAAGGCCGGTAAACGAATCCCGTAAAGTCGAATCCCGAAGGATCTGCCAGTCGTCCTTCAGTACCCTGTCGCGTTCGATTTCTGACTCCACCAGTCGAGCAAGCGCTTCAAGCTGGGCTCGTTCATTTTCACTAAGACGCCGGGGTGCATAATCCACCAGGCAAAAGGTTCCTACCGGTTGACCACTCGGACCATGCAGAACCGAGGCCGCATAAAAACGTATTGGAGGCGAGTCATTGACCTCTGGATGTTTTCTGAACAACTCGTCTTCAAAGGTGTCCTCAATCTCCAGAAAACCCAGTCCAAGAGTGTGCTGACATAGACTGTCAGTCCGCTTTACCTCAGGAATTTCGATTCCGAATTTGGATTTGAACCAGAGCCGCTCATGGTCAATGAAAGTAATGAAGGCGGTGGGAACATCGAACACGACTGATGCCAGGTGTAAATGTCGATCAAAACGTTCTTCCGGGGACGTGTCCAATACGTTGAGAGACGACGCCTCGTTGAGGCGGGCAGTTTCATCTAACGGTTTCATTATCCTTAACCTATATCGTTAGTACGCTATCGATATTAAAAGAAAACCACCAAACACCTAATTCTTTAAGGAAGGAGACCTTGGAAACGGCAGAACTGCTGGTTCAGAGGCAGAAGGATCTTTCTTGCGACGTACCACCTGTTGGAGACTGAGCACCGAGTCGTACATCATACCCTGAATATCCATCAGCGCCTTCCTCAGACTGCCAGCGCCCCGCTCTGTCGGGCCTCAATCGTGAACTGAAGACCCCACAACCGGCGCTGGAGACGTTTCGGACTGCGGCAAATCGAGTCGTCAATTAACTTCTTGCTGCACCGAGATCTTTCGGAAATTCACCTCCCAAAAACCATGCGTGTGACGGCCATTTCCTTTGCGGCGATAGTCAAACGTAACTCGCAGAGACCCTGCCCAGCGCATGACCGGACCTATCGGACCTCTGCGTTATTTGTGATCTCGATCAAACCTTGAAATGGGCAACTTGCGTATTGAGCCCCTCGGCAAGTCGCGCCAGCTCTTCACTGGCAGCCGAAACCTGTTCGGTGGAGGCTGCGGACTGATCACCCACATCGCGGATTGAGACGACATTCTGATTGATCTCTTCGGCAACTGAGCTTTGCTCTTCAGCAGCCGTTGCAATCTGACTGTTGTACTGGCGGATATCTTCAACCGCTTGCGCCATTTCCTGAATGACCGTACCGGCCAGTTGCGCTCGCTCAAGTGTCTGTTCCGCGAGTTTATTGCCAGTCTTCATG
>TARA_R110000868_G_scaffold53744_5_pt1 | contig 42104 bp, 42 predicted proteins | sample TARA_R110000868 | Tara Oceans TARA_R110000868 (sample SAMEA4397489) | marine metagenome | biome: Polar Biome; feature: [SRF] surface water layer (ENVO:00010504); material: water (ENVO:00002006), including particulate matter (ENVO:01000060) such as... | depth 5 m | reverse complement strand
TGACCCGCACCATCGGCCAGTTGAGGCGCGCGGCGACCTGTTCGACATGCGTCGACTTGCCGGTGCCGTGATAGCCTTGGATCATCACGCGACGATTGAACGCAAACCCCGCCAGGATCGCCCGCGTCGTCGCCGGATCAAACACATAGTCCGGATCGATAGCCGGTGTGTGCTCATCGGGCCGCGAAAACATCGGCACCTCAAAGCCGGCATCGAAGCCGAACAGGGCCTTGGTATCGGCGGTCGTGTCAGGGGCAAGCAGGGGGGAGATATCGCTCATGGAACCGGTCTTTTTGTTGGGGTCGGTCTGGACTGGAAATGCGCACAGGATCTTGCCTTCCGGACTAGCGCAGGGCGGTGTCTACGGCAAGGGATGGGGTGAGATGGGGGGAAATTGGTCCGGTTCCGTTTGACGGAACTTATCACCGACGCTATATTGATGGGGTGATCCGATCCTTTGCCTGCAAAGACACGGAGAAACTGTTCCGTGACGAAAGCGTCCGGCGTTTTGCGGCATTCGAGCGCCCCGCCCGGCGGAAACTGATGATGTTGCATGCTGCGCACCGGCTTGAGGACTTGCGCATTCCGCCTGCCAACAGGCTGGAGGCCCTGAAGGGTGACCGCAAAGGGCAATACAGCATTCGGATCAACCAGCAGTGGCGCGTGTGTTTCCGCTGGCTCAATGGCGCTGCCTGGGACGTTGAAATCGTGGACTACCATTAGCGTGAGGGTGCCAAGCCAATGACCAAACTTGCTGCCATTTCCCCGGGCGAAATCCTGTTGGAGGAATTTCTGCGTCCGAATGGACTGACCCAGGAAAGGCTTTCGCGGGCCATCGATGTGCCGAAAAGCCGCGTGTCGGGTCTGGTGCGCGGCTCGCGCGCGATCACCGCTGACACCGCCCTGCGCCTGTCGGCCTTTTTCGGCACGACGGCGGAATTCTGGATGAACCTACAGGCGGAGTTCGATCTGCGGCAGGCACGGGCGACCAGCTGGCCAGAGATTGCGCCGCGGATTGTGCCGCACAGGGCCGCTTGACGGCTCACGCCATCCCGACGCCCTTGAGGATCTGGTAGGACGCAATCACCCGGCCGAGCTGTTCCTCGCTCGAGCGGTCGCCGCCATTGGCGTCGGGGTGGAAGCGCTTGACCAGTTCGGCATAGCGGCGGCGTACCGTCGACGGGTCGACATCGGCCTTGAGGCCCATGGTTTCGAGCGCCTTGGATTGCAGCCGGCCCATCGTCTTTTCGCGCGGGGTTTCCTCATGGGTCTTCCGGCGGTCGCCAAACATGCCCATCGGATCGGAGAAACCGTCAGCGAAATCCTTGGCGGCGCGCTGGGCCTTGTGGCGCGAGGAGGTGGAATTGCGCCAGCCCCAGGTCGGCCGGTGGCCGTAGGAGGCTGATTCGCGGTAGGCTTCGGCTGCCGCCTCGCTCATGCCCTCGAAGAAATTCCAGGACTTGTTGTATTCCGAGGCGTGGCTCTGGCAGAACCAGTAGTATTCGTTCAGCTGGTCAGCGGCGCGCGGTGCCCGGCTATTGCCATGGCTGTGGCAACCGGGCCATTCGCACACGCGTTCTTCCGGCGAAGGCTTGTCCTTCGGCGGCTTGATGCGGATGTCTTTGAACCGCGGCGTATATTGGAATGCGTCACTCATCAGGTCCAAGTATGGGCATGTGCGGGTAAAGCGGCAATGAAACGGGTGTCAAAAGAGGTGATAAATAAATGACAGTCAGAGATCGGATCGAAACCCGGCTGCGCGAGGCCCTCGCGCCGCAGAGTGTCGCTGTCAGTGATGACAGCCACATGCATGCCGGTCATGCCGGCGCGCGCGAGGGCGGGGAGAGCCATTTCAGCGTCGAGATCGTCGCTGCCTGCTTTGCCGGGCTGAACCGGGTGGCGCGGCATCGCCTGGTCAATGAAGCGCTCGCGGCCGAGCTCGCCGGACCGATCCACGCTCTGGCGATCAAGGCGCGGGCCCCGGGCGAGTAGAGTTTTCCGCTACCCGATGATTTTGACCGAGCTGTGGTCCGATTGGCGGCGAGACACGTAGAACAAGGTATCGCTCAAACCAGTTCCGGAGACCGGATGCCGATGTCCAGACCCACACTTTGCCTGATCCCGGTCCTCGCACTTCTGGCGACAGGCTGTGCTGCCACAGGGCTGCAACAAGCCGATACGTTGAGCGATTACGGCAATCTGCAGACATCCGAACGGCGCATGCTGCAGGTTCGCGAATGGGTCGATCCCGAGGCACTGCGCGCGGTGGACGCGATCTATATTCCGCAGGCGGGTATCGTGCCGGGCGTGGTTGAGAGCAGCGGTGTCGATCCGGTCCGCTTCAATCGCGTCGTTGGCAAGCTGACGCAGACCATGTGCCGCAGGCTGGCGCGCGGCGGGTTCGAGATCACCAGCGACCCAGCCCTGGCGAGCCACCGGCTGCAGATGAATATCACCGGATTTGAAACCACCAATCTGGTCAGCGCCGGGGCGTCGCGCCTGATCGGATTTGCTGTTCCCGGCCCGCTCAGCCCGCGTATCCCTATCGGAATTGGGGCGCTGGCGGTTGAGGGGGAAATGCTCGACGCTGACAGCACACAGATTGCCGCGCTTTCCTGGTCATCACGCAATCACCTGGTATCCAGCGGTGGATTCTCGGAGATCGGCGATGGCTACAGGCTGGCCCAGGTTTTCGCAGACAGTTTCGGTGATCTCATCGTCAATGCCCGCGATTCCGTGGACGGCGCGCGCGACCAGACGGATCGCGGCGTGTGCACGGCCATGTTCGAGGCCGCGACGGGGGAAAGTGACGATGAAGACGAAACGGCAATGGGCGAGGATGAGCCGCCCGCCTGACCTCACTCGGGACTGGCGCTGACGCGCAGCGAGGTGATCTGGTTGCGCCGCCGTTCGACGACTTCGAAGCGCACGCCGTGGAAATGGAATACCTGACCGCGTTCCGGAATGGTCTGGGCCTCATGGATGACCAGGCCGGCCAGCGTGACGGCTTCCTCATCGGGCAGATGCCAGTCGAGCGCACGGTTAAGATCGCGGATCGGAACCACGCCATCAACCAGCCAGGCGCCTTCGCTTTCCGGGCGGATGCCCTCGACCGTGATGTCGTGCTCATCCTCGATGGCACCGACGATCTCCTCGAGAATATCCTCAAGCGTCACCAGCCCCATCAGGGCACCATATTCGTCGACGACCAGGGCGAAATGCTCGCGCTTTTCGCGGAAGGCGTTGAGCTGGTCGAGCACTTCGGTGGTTTCCGGCACAAACCAGGGTTCGCGCAGGATCGCCTTGATATTGATCGTTGAGGGGTCGCCATCATTATCGTGCATGGCGCGCGCGAGATCGCGGGCATGCAGAACGCCGACGATATTGTCGGGATCACCCTGATAGAGCGGCAGGCGGGTGTGCGGGCTGTGCAGCGCGTCCTGGGCAATTTCCGAGGCCGGCCGCTCGATATCGATCATGTGGATGGATTTGCGATGGACCATGATGTCGTCGACCGTCAGGTCGCGCAGGTCGAGCACGCCGCCGAGCATGTCGCGGTCATTCTTGACCACGCCGCCTTCCTCATGGTGCAGCGCGATCGTGCCGCGCAATTCGTCATGAGCCGAAAGGACCGGGCCTTCGACCGAAGCGCCGAAGAGCTGCAGGACGCCGCGCACGATCGCCTGCACCGCGCCAACAATCGGCGCGAAAATCCGGACGATAAGCAGGACCGGACGCGAGACGGCGAGCGCGAAACGCTCCGGGTTCGACAGGGCGTAGGTCTTTGGCATCACTTCGGCGAAGACCAGCACCAGTGCGGTCATGACGGCCGTGGCGATCCAGACACTGTGCTCACCGCCGAGGATGCGCGCAAATAATTGTCCGGTCAGCATGGAGGCCGCGATATTGACGAGATTATTCCCGAGCAGAAGCGAGCCCAGCAGGCCCTCGCCATCGCTGATCAGCAGGTTGACCCGCGCCGCAGCCGGATTCTTGTCGCGCTCGAGCTGCAGGATGCGCGCACGCGAGGTCGCAGTCAGCGAGGTTTCCGAACCGGAAAAGAAAGCCGACAGCATCAGCAGGCCGACAATCATCAGGGCGGGGCCAATCAGGCTCCAATCAAGGCTCATGAGAGCGAAGTCTCCAAAAATCTGACCAGATCGTCCGGGTCAATCCTACGGTCTATCCATGCTTTGCCAATCCCCCGCACAAGAATCAAGGTGATCTCGCCAGCTTGATTCTTCTTGTCGTCGCGCATGCGGGCAACGAGGCGGGCGGCGTTCCAGTCATTGACGGCGAGGCTGCCCGCGCTGTGCGGCAGGCCGACCGCTTGCAAATGCCGCTCAACCCGGACGGCATCCTCTGCCGGGCACTCGCCGCGTGAGACGGAATAGCGGAAGGCGAGCGCGATCCCCGCCGCGACCGCTTCGCCATGGCGGATGGCATCCTTGGGAGCTTCAGCCTCGAAAGCATGGGCAAAGGTGTGGCCGAGATTGAGCAAGGCGCGGCTGCCATACTCCAACTCGTCCTCGGCCACGATGCCGGCCTTGAAGGCGACCGCGTCGGCAATGGCGCGGCTGAGTGGCGCGCCATCCAGCACACCGGTCCCGGCGGCATCGAGCCGGTCGAACATCGCCGCATCACCGATCAGCGCCGCCTTGACGATTTCCGCATAGCCGGACCGGCGCTCGCGTTCGGGAAGGGTTTCGAGCAGGCCGGTATCGGCGATCACCAGGCGGGGCTGGTGGAAGGCGCCGGCGAAATTCTTGCCGTGGCGGGTATTGATCCCGGTCTTGCCGCCGACCGAGCTGTCGACCTGGGCCAGCAAGGTTGTCGGGATCTGGATGAAATCGATGCCGCGCTTGGTGATCGCTGCGGCGAACCCGGTGAGATCGCCGATCACACCGCCGCCCAGCGCAATGACGCATTCGGAGCGTTCGATATTGCGGTCGAGCAGGGCATCGACGAGTTGTTCCAGCCCGGCAAAGCTCTTGGACCGTTCACCGGCCTCCATCACGACCGGATCGCAAGCAAGGCCGCAGCCCGCAAGCAGGCGTGTCACGCGGTCCAGATGCAGCGACGCGACATTGCGGTCGGTGACCACAATCGCGCGCTTTCGCGGGAAGAGGGCGGGCAGGCGTTCAGCGGCCGCGTCGAGCGCCTGGCTGCCGACGAGGACATCATAGGCCCTGTCGCCGAGGCCGACCTTGACTGTCAAAATGGCACTCACGTCCGGGTCTCCCACTCCTTCAACGCCGCGAGGATCGCATCTGTTGTCGATTGATGGCTTCCGGCCGAGGCGTCAACATGGATATCCGCTTCGGCATAGGCAGGTTCGCGCGCCGTGAGGAGGCGAGCCAGGATTTCCGTCGGATCGCCATCGCGCAGTAGCGGGCGGGTATCGCGTCGGGCCACGCGTTGAACCAGTGTCTCGACATCGGCCTGCAACCAGACCGAGACCGCGCGGTCAAGGACCAGCGCGCGGGTCTCCGGGTCGACAAAGGCGCCGCCGCCCAGCGCCAGCACCATCGGGGCTTCGTCCAGCAGGCGCGCAATGACCTTGCGCTCGCCATCGCGAAACGCGGCCTCTCCGAAATCGTCGAAGATCTCACTGACCGTGCGTCCCGCGGCACGCTCGATCTCGTGATCAGCGTCGTGGAAGGGACGCTTCATCGCGACCGCCAGGCGGCGGCCGATGGTCGTTTTTCCCGCGCCCATCAGCCCGATCAGGACGATGGTGGATTTATCCAAAGCAGTGCGTGTCATGCCTTCGGTATAAAGCGTCTGGAAATCGCCGCAATCAGGGTTACCCTCACGCACTGAAATGCTGGCCTCTGTGTGAGCGGTCAGGGATGTGGACGGAGAATGAGCATGCGGGGTTTTTTGGTCGGAGTGCTGGTGGTTGGCGTGATCCTTGCGGCTGGCTTTGGTACACTTGTGGTAATCGCGAACGGCATTCAACCGTCGCAGGAGGAAGTTCGTGTCGAGCTGGACGATAATTTTCCGCGCTAGCGGTCTCGCTGCAGGCCTCGCGGCATCGGGCCTCGGCCTGACGGCGCTGGCCCAGGGACCGCAGATTGAAGTGCAAAGCCTGCAGGCGCTGGACCCTCTGGAGGTCGGCCTGCCTGGTGCCGCCTTGGGACTGTCCCTGTGGGATGGCACGGATTCAGGCCTCGCCAGCCGCGTTCTGATGCAATTGCCGGCGGCGGACAGCCCGGGCTACACCTCGCCCGCGCTTGCGGATCTGGCGCGTGCCGTTCTCAGCTCGGGCGGCTATCCGCCGGCAGGCGGGCGCGGCGACCAGGCATTACCGGTCCTGCGCGCTGACCGTCTGCTCGCAGCGGGTGGCGTGTTCGAGGCCTATGACCTGCTCGAGCGCACCCCGAATCTCAACGAGAATGAACCGCTTTCGCGTCTGCAGGCCGAGATGGCCTTTGCGACCGGCAATCTGCGCAGTGCCTGCCACACGGCTGATGCCCTGCTGCGTGGCCGTGACCAGGCCTATTGGTTACGCGCCCGGGCCTTCTGCCTCGCGCTCGATGGCCAGGGCAGTGCGGCTGAGCTGACGGCCGAGCTGGCGCGCAATGCTGTCGAAGATGCCGGCTATGACGCGCTCTTGTTTGCCATCACCCTGGAAGCAAGCGCGGCCGAGGCGCTGCCAGCAATCGATTCCGGCCTCAAGCTGGCCATGGCGCGGCAGCTTCACGGTGATGCGGCTTTGACCGGCATCGACACGACTGGCGCACCAGGCTGGTTAAGCCGGTTTGTCTCCGGCCGGGCTATCCCGGACGCCGGGCCCGCCAATGGTCCCGCTGAAGCTTTCGCCGAGGCCCTGCAATTATCAGGGCAGGCCCGCACCGCAGCGCTGGAGGCCGTGTTGAGCCAGGGCCAGGATCGCGAAATCGCGGCGAGCGCCCTGTCCGCCCTGTTTGATGACGCCGTCGCCGCACACGCTTTCGTGCTGGCCGCGCGACATTATGGCGGGGAAGTCCAGACCCTGCCGGTGACCCATGACACGCTGGGCGATGGTTATCGCTTTGCCCTGGCCGCCCTGATCAGCGGCGATGTCAGCATTGCCCGGCGCTGGCGCGATGCCCTGTTCAACGGCCCGCCGCGTCCGCCCGTCCTGCCGGCCCTGGACGAGACGGGCAAGCCGATCGAGCCGATGCCGGGGGCGATTGAGCCCGACGTGCCGGAATGGGTGCCGCCCAGCCCGCGCCGCATGGTCAATCTCGACCTCGCGATGGCGATTGCCTCAGACCGGCTTTCCGGCGACCGGGCGGCCGCGCTCATCGCGGCCTATCAGGAAGCCCAGGGAGCGGCGGTCCTTGGCGACACGCTGAGCCTGGAGCGGCTGGGAGCGGACCCATCGCCCGGTGTCCGGGCGGCTTTGCTGGAATTGACGCCCGCCACTGTGGGCCCCGATCTGCTCGCCATGGAGGCCGCAGCCCGCGCCGGTGCCCGCGCCGAGACCGCCATTCTCGCGGTTGCGGCCCTGGCCCATGCCGGCGCTCAACCAGATGCCGGCACGCTCAGCCGCTCGGTTGCAGCACTTGATGCCCTTGGCCTGCGCGAGGCCGCGCTGAACCTTCTGCTGGAGCGGATCGTCGCGAGGGCAGTGTGAGCCAGGCCCCGGAGGTCGAGCTTTTTCTCGACATGATGGCGGCCGAGCGGGGGGCTGCGCGCAATACGCTTGATGCCTATGCCCGCGACCTCGCTGACGTGGCTGGCCGTCTGGCGGTCCGCGGCGTTGGCCTGGCATCAGCGACGACACCGGACCTTGAAGCCGTCCTCGGCGGGATTGAGGCTGATGGCCTGTCCGCCGCAACGGCAGCGCGGCGTCTGTCGGCGATGAAGCGCTTCTATCGCTTCCTGCTGTCGGAGGGGCGTCGCAGCGACAATCCCTGCACGCCGCTACACGGACCGAAAAAAGGCCGCAGCCTGCCCAAAATTCTCAGCGAGGCCGATGTCGATGCCTTGTTCGCTGCGGTGGCGGATGCGCCAGGACCAGCCGGCTTGCGGCTTCGGGCGCTGCTGGAACTTCTCTATGCGGGCGGTCTGCGGGTGACCGAGCTGGTCTCACTGCCGCTCAGCGCCTTCATCCAGGCGGAACGCTGCATTTTCGTCACCGGCAAGGGTGGCCGCGAACGCCTGGTACCACTGACCCCGTCAGCGCTTGAAGCGATGGCGGCCTATCGTGAGGTGAGGGCCGCGCATCTGCCGTCAGCCGCATCCGGCCGCCAGCGCGCGCAGCGTTTTCTCTTTCCGTCGCGGACATCGAAGACGGGCCATCTCACGCGTGAGCGCTTTGCCCAGCTGTTGCAGGAGGTCGCACTCGCCGCCGGCCTCGACCCGGCGCGTGTCTCGCCGCACGTGCTGCGACATGCCTTCGCCACCCATCTCCTGGCGCACGGGGCTGATCTGCGCAGCGTCCAGCTCCTGCTCGGCCATGCCGATGTCTCGACCACGCAAATCTATACCCATGTTCTGGATGAGCGGCTGAAGAGCCTGGTCGAGACTTCGCATCCGATGGCGCTGCGCCGCAAACCATGATCGATCTTTAATTCGCGCTCCCGGCCCTATCCCACTATTGATCGCAACGGGGCCAGGTGGGGAGTTGGCATGCGACATTCAATTCAGGCACTTGCGGCTCTATCCGTTGCGATGCTCCTGCACGGACCCGCGCTATCACGGGAAGATGAGACGAGCGTCGATGTGGCTGAAACCCTTCAGTTCGTCTGCGACAGCTACGTCCCCAATCCAGCGGGCACGCCCGGGCTGAGCCTCGCCCTGCAACACGCCAATGAACCGCCAGCCCTGGTGCAATGCGGTCTCGCGGATATAGCAGCAGACCGGGCGATTGAGGTCGGAACGGTGTTTCACCTCGCATCACTCACAAAGCAGTTCGTCGCGCTTGAGGTTTTGATGCATCGAGATCGCGGCGAGCTCAATCTCGATGCACCAGTGGATGCGTATGTCGGGCCGATCGCTCGAACCGATGTGCCGACGATCCGGCAGATGTTGCATCATATGAGCGGCTTCTATGAGCACTGGGCCCAGTCTCGGCTAGCAGACGTCCCGACCGATACCCTTGCGGATGTGGTTGCCCTGATCTCCGCCCAGGACAGTCCCAATTTCGAGCCGGGAAGCAGCTTCAGCTACACAAATGCCAATTATGTGCTGTTGACCCAGGTGCTGCAGCTCATCGATGGCCGGACCTTGCCGCAAATGCTGTCGGACGATGTGTTCGTGCCGCTTGGCATGTCGACGACCGGGTTTCCGGTAGCCGATCCCGGGCGTTTTGCGGATCGCGCAACGGGCTATTCCGGCGAACTCGACGCCCCGCAGCCGGTCGATTACGTGTTCTCCGATATCCTGGGCGACGGTGGCCTCTACGCATCGGCTCCGGAGCTGCTGCTCTGGTTGGCTGAAATGCGCAATCAAAGCCTGGGTTCATTTACCTCCGAGCGACTAGAGACCGGCCGCCTGCCGAATGGGGTCGATACGGAATATGGGCTTGGACTGAGCGTCACGGCTCTCGATGGTGAACTCCTCGTCCATCATGGGGGCGGAAATGCGGGCGCCTCGACCTGGATTGGTTATTTGCCGGGCAGTAATTGGCGGGTCGTTGTGCTGGCAAATAGCGACGCTTTGAATGCGGAACAGATCGGTTTCGAGATTCTTGAAGCCGTGGCGGGGCAGGCGGTGACGTTCGCAGTTCCGGCCGCACCATCGCCCGCGCTCGCGGACTTTGCAGGCATTTATGCCGGAGCCTTCAATGGTGATCCGGTTCTTCTGGAACTGGCGCCCGGAGATGGCGAGATCCTGATCGGCATTCCCGGCGGCGATGCGCGCCATTATCTCGCCAGCGATTCAGGCGGGTACTACAGATCGGACCTGCCCGACCTCGAAGTGAGAGTCGGCTTGGCTGGCGATCTGAACTTTTTCTATCTCGGTCGACCGTTCGAGCAACTCTATCGGATCGACGCTGAAGCCCATGAAGATGCCGAGTTTGTTGGTCGTTGGCAGTCCACGAGCCTGCCGGGCCGGGATTGGGAGATCAGCAGCGTTGAGGGCGGACTGCAGCTGAGCGGTGGCCCGGGAGGCGATGTGCGCCTGGATCCAGCGATGCCCGGCGTCTGGCTGGACCCCGGCAGCTCGACCTATCTCTGGCTTGATGCGACGGGTCAACTTGTACTCACCCGGTCTGCGATACGCTCGATAGTGCTGGTTCGTGGTGAGATTTGATTTCGCGCCGGGATGGAATAAGCCCCGCGCAGCGGCAAACGGCGGTTTCTGGAACCTGTTACCCGACAGTATTGCGCGCTTGTGACCGGCCTTCGGGCTGGTTAGGTTCACCTCCTTCTTGAACGTCCACAGGCGTTAAACAGGCATGTCCGATCCTACGCGTACATATCTCGATTTCGAACGGCCGCTGGCCGAGCTGGAAGCCAAGATCGAAGAGCTCGAATCGCTCTCCGGCGGGGTCGGCAGCGATGCGCCTGACATGGCGGAAGAGACAGCAAAGCTGCGCCACAAGGCCTCCGAGCAATTGGCGGCGCTCTACAGCAAGCTCGATCCCTGGCGCAAGACGCTGGTCGCCCGCCACCCGGAGCGGCCGCATTTTCGCGATTATCGCAAGGCGCTGATCGAGGATTTCGAGGAGATGTGCGGGGATCGCCGCTTCTCAGAAGATGCCGCAATCGTCGGCGGGCTGGGGCGTTTCCGTGGGCGTTCGGTCGTCGTGATCGGCCATGAGAAGGGCCATGATACCGAGAGCCGCCTGCGCCATAATTTCGGCATGGCGCGCCCTGAAGGCTATCGCAAGGCGATCCGCCTGATGGATCTCGCCGAGAAATTCAAACTGCCCGTTCTGACTTTCGTCGACACCGCCGGTGCCTATCCGGGCCTTGGTGCGGAAGAACGTGGCCAGGCTGAAGCGATCGCGCGCTCGACCGAGCGCTGTCTGACGCTGGGAACGCCGCTGATCTCGGTGATCACGGGCGAAGGTGGATCCGGCGGCGCGGTGGCGCTGGCCAGCGCCAATGTCGTGATGATGCTGGAACACTCGATCTATTCGGTAATCTCGCCGGAAGGCTGCGCCTCCATCCTGTGGCAGGATCAGGCCAAGGCCAAGGACGCCGCCGTGGCGATGAAAATCACCGCGCCCGACCTGTTGGCCTTCAAGATTATTGACGAGATCATTCCCGAGCCGATTGGCGGTGCCCATCGCCATCCCGATGCAACAATGCAGGCCGTCGGCAATGCCATCGAGGCCAATATGGCCAAGCTTGATGGTCTCTCTGCCAAGGAATTGCGCCAGAAACGCCGTGATCGCTTCCTGGCCATTGGCCGGGCTGGTGGCGGCGCCTTCTAGGCCTGAACCGGCCGGCAAGTGTAACGGTTTCGGCGCGCCCGGCGGCATGCCCTGTCTCTCACTTTTTCGAATTTTAGCTTGAATTTGTCGCGCCTCATGATGCATCCTCAGGGTGAAGGGGATCTTGATGGCACGTTTTGATGCGGCACTTGTCGCGGCGCTGGTCTTGGGCGGGTGTTCGCACATCGCTGATATGCCACCGGCTTTCAATAATCGAGCGGACTTCAGCGGCGCCCAGTGCGCGCCAGCACCGACGGACCCGATGGCACAATTATGGTGCGACTTCATGGGCGCGCGAAATGTCTACCTCGCGGGCTCGATCCGGAGCGATAATCATACGAGCCTGCGCAATGCCGCGTATTTCGGTGCCGCCACGTATATTGGTTCGACTGTCATCCTGAATTCCGACGGACTGTCTGGCAGCCAGTCAGAAGACCTTACCGAGGCCGGCCTGGGGATCGGTATATTGCAGGCGAGCCGGTCGCTGTTCGATTCCCGCGCGCGCCGGACAGTCTATGACAACGCCGTCTTCGCGAGTGAATGCTATATCGATCACGTCGAGGCGGTTATTGCCCGCGAAGCCAATATCTCTTGGCTGAACGCCAATATCACGGCGCTGAGAGAGCGCCGCGAAGGGCTGGATCTGGAGATCGGTGCCGCGGCGACATCAAGCGACCTTACCGGGGATGATGCAGTGAGCAATGCCGTGATCGCGGCGGCGCGGACTGCTTCCGCGCGAGCGCTTGAAATTGAATTGAAGGCGCTGGCGCAAATCGCCGAATATGCCAGTTTCGAGTTCGAGGCCCGGCGCGCCAATGCCGATCTCCGTCCGGCCGTCCTGCGTGCCCTGCGAAGCGAGCCGATGAATATTGAGGCCATTCTCGCGACGATACGCTCAGCGGCACAGATCGCCAGCCAGTTCGAGGCCGGAGAGGTGCCGGGCGAGGGTGAGGCCGTGCCCGAGGTGGAAAAGGGTGACAGAGAGTCTGCCAATTCCCTGCAGGAGCGGATCCAGTTGTTGACGGAACTCACCCGCGGGATGAATTCCGCGACTGCCATGGTGAGCGCGCATATCCCGAATATCACCGGTCTGATGGCGAGCTTCCGGACGTGCGCGACCAGTTTGCAGACGGGTGCGCGGACGTCTGTCTCATCTCTGAATGACCATCCTGTCGGGGATTTGCGCTCGCTCGATGCTTACCGCATGGGGCCGGTTGAAGACGCCCCGCCTGTGGCGCGCGCAGCCGGCACCGCCCCGGTCGCGCCAGTTTCAGGCGAGGGCGCAGCAGGCAGCCGGCCCACGTCCGGCTAAGCTGTCGCGCGGTTGTGCGATGGTTCACCTCAGGCGCTCTACCGTCTCCTGAACGCGCCGACCCGCTTGGCGAGAAACGCGTAGCAGCCCAGAGCGCCCAGCATGAAGAGGGCGAGGCCCGAAAGCGCTGTGAGGACGTCGTAAAGGCGTCCGATCAATCCGCTGCCGATGCGTGCCGAGTGCAGAGGATAGAAGGCGTTATAGATCTGCTCGCCGCGAGGCGCTGACCGGGCGTCGCTTGAGCTCAACATTGTCTGGCTCGCCGGGTCGAAGCTGACAGAGCTGCGGCCATTGGGGTGCCATTCAGAGGGCTGGCGTAACCGCACGCTGGCCGCCGACCGTTCTCCGCGTGGCCAGATCGCGAGCCGGATTTGCGCTTGCGGGAACTCTGCCTGTGCTTCGGCGAGCGCCAGTGCCCAGTCGAGATCGCCCGGCCCGGCCGCCACAGCGACGGGCTCAGCCGCCGGCGCGGGCCCATCCAGAATGGATAGCAAGGCGCGGGTTTGCGGTGAAAACACCATGCCCGCCCCGGTAACCGCGAAGACCAGGAGCGGCAAGGCCGCCATGAGACCGAGATTGCGGTGGCTGGCGAGCAGTTCGCGGCGCTGAGCCGTGCGCGGCCAGACCCGCAGCCCTTGCGCGCGCCGCGCCGGCCAGAGCGCAATCAGCCCCGTCACGGTCAAAAGGACAGCCGCCAGGCCGGCAATGCCGGTGACGATCTCCCCGGTTTCGCCAGCGAGCAGATGATGGTGCAGGTCGAACAGCCAGACTTCTGGCCGGGCATTGCCAGCCCAGGGTTCAATGATCTCGCCAGCGCCGTCGAGATAGGCGCCGCCACCGGCCTTCAGTCTCACTTCCGACAGGCCAAGGCCGCTATCAGCAAAGCGGATCGAGCGGATCGCATCCTGGCCGAATATCTCCTCGGCGCGTTCGGCGATGCCGCCCAGTGTTGATGGATCCGCCGCGACAGCGATGCGGGCCGGTGCAAAGCTCGCCCGCAGATAATCATCCTGGAACACCAGCATAGCCCCGCTGAGCCCGAGTATGGCCAGCAATAGGCTGAGGACGGCGCCAGCCCAGGCGTGCACCGTCCTCAGTGTGGCGATCACGCGCATCGGTCTCAGAACCCGACCCGCAGGGAGAGTGTCACCAGACGCGGATCGCCCGGGAAGAGGCGCGTGTCATTGGTGCCGCCGGTGAAATAGACCTCATCGGTCAGGTTCTCGATATTCAGGGCGAGCCTGTAGCCCTCGGTCTCGAAATAGACTGCCGTATCGACGCGCGTATAGGCGGGCAGGACGACCTGGCTTGAAGCGCTGGCATTGGTCACGCGCTCGGATTCGTAGTTGAGACCAAGCGAGACCCCGACCGTGCCGCCCATCACCGCTTGGGGGTAGTTGTAGCGGGTCCACAGGAAGGCATCATGCACCGGCGCGAAGGCATTGCGTGCACCGACCAGTGCCGCTGTCGGGCTCTCGGAGACGATCGAGTCGACATAGGCATAGCCGAGCCGGAACTGCCAGTTCTCGACTGGCAGAGCCTGAAGCTCGGCCTCGACCCCGCGGCTCTCCAGCGCCCCGATGAGGGCCCAGTCGCCATTGAGGTCGCGTTCGAGGATGTTCGTCTTCTCGATCTCAAAGCCGGCGAAAGTGAAATTGACGCGTTCGTCCCACAGCGAGGCCTTGAGCCCGATTTCGCGCTGGGTGCCGCGTTCGGACTCGAAGCTGGATCCGTCGGCGGCGCGGCGTTCGATCGAGTTGGGATTGAAGGACCGGGAATAGCTGGCATAGAGCGAGAGGCGATCCGTGGCCCGATAGACAATGCCGCCCTGGGGCAGGAAGCTCTCACTGCTCTGTTCGTCGCTGAAGCCGCTGACCTGCTCGGTAAAGTCGACATCCTGGCGGTCATAGCGCGCGCCGATCATGAGCGAGAGCGGCTCGCTGATGTCGATCATGTCCTGGACGTAGACGCCGTAATTCCACAGATCGGTGATGCGATCGCTGCCCGCGGTGATCGCGGTCGGGACGCCGATGCCGGACTGTGGATTGAAGACAGAAATGTCGGGCGTGATGCTCGATCCAAAACGGATGCGTTCGAAATCCGATTGCTCGAACCCGCCATTGAGGCCCACCAGCAGGTTGTGCCCGATCTGGCCGGTGTTGAAATCCCAGGACAGATTGGCGTCGACGAAATGGTACTCGCGGCCATTGAGTTGGTGACGGTCGCGGCGCCGCAGCGTCGCATCATTTGGATCAGCGGCATCATTGACGCGGTTGTTCTCGAAGACCTTGCGCTCGTCCTCGTGAAACACGCTGCGGTAATTGACCCGGATCCGCATGTCCGCTGACAGGTCGTAATCGAGGCGCGCGAAACCGACGAGGCCGGTATCATTGTCGAAATCGCCATCCTCCTGATAGCGCACATTGATCGGCGCGGTCAGATTGATGTCATTATTGACAGCGACCAGCCCGTCATCGGCATCGCCTTCTTCATTGGCGTATTCCAGCCCCACCGTGACCAGGGCATTCGGGGTCATCTGCCAGGAGAGGGAGGGGAAGAGGTAGAGATTGTCGTAGCCGACACCATCCCGGAATGACTCAACATGCTCGGCGCTGACGATCAGGCGGTAGAGCCAACGTTCATCGCTGGTCAGCGGGCCGGTGGAATCCCAGGTGATGGTCGCGCCGTTTCTTTCACCCAATGATGCAGTGTCCGAGGCATAGCTCTGAACAGTGAGATTGAGCGTGTCGGCGCGTTCTGCCTGTGGGCGCCGCGTGACGATATTGACCAGACCGCCCGGTTCCATCAGGCCGTAGAGGACCGAGGCCGGGCCCTTGAGCACTTCGACGCGCTCGATATTCGCCGTCGTTGGCGAGCCAAAGCGCGAGGCGAGGCCGGGCAATCCGTCAATCTGGACATTCTGCAGGTCCGAGGGGAGGCCGCGCAGAGAGAAGCTATTGGCATTCGTGCCCGACTGGCTCAGCCCGAGCGTGTAGGGATAGGCATCAGCGAGCGTTTCAGTGCGCAAATCCTCCAGGAAGGCCTGGTTTAGGATGGAGACGCTGAGGGGAGTATCGAACAAGTCCTGCCCGGTCTTGGTGGCGGTCTCTGACAGGCGCAGATAGGGCGTCTGGTGTCCGGTAATGACGACGACATCGACCGCAGCATCTGCAGCCTCCTGGGCGTGCAGCGCGGCCGGAGTGAGGACAAGCGCGGTGGTGCAGGCCAGGGCCTGTCTGAATGCAGTAATCATGGAACCCTCGGTATTAGAATGACAATCATTCTCATAAAGAGGGCGTCGTGTGTGTCAATTGGCAATGCGAGTTATTCGCAATAAATGGCAGACGGCGCGCTTTGGCGCGACGAGGCGTCGTTCCGGCCTGCAGGGGCGGATGTTGCGACAGTCATCGACTGGAACAGCGCATATGGGTGACCGCTAGAGTGTCACCTCAAGCCAGGGCAGCTCCCGTCCCGGGAAGACCTTGGACGGAAGCATCTCGACGCGCCGTGCGCCCATGTGGAGATAGACCGGCTCGGCATCGGGATCGGAAAGGATGGTCATCACCGTGTGGCCGAGTGCCCTGAGCTGGGCCTTGGCGTGTTCGAAGAGCTCGCGACCGACGCCGGAACCGATCACTGCCGGTTCGATGAAGAGCAGGTCGAGCGTGCCGCCACGCCCTTCGGGATCGATCTGGCAGACGCCGAGCGGGACACCGGCCGGCGTTTCGGCGACGGTCGCATGGCCCGCCGCTATCGCTTCGGATGTGACCTGCAGATAGGGCGCGACGGCCGCCATGAAGGCGTCGTCATACTGCCAATGGGCCTTTGAGCGCAGGCAGAGCGCTGACAGCGCCGCCTCCTCACCGGCGCGGGCCGGGCGGAGGCGGATAGCTGTCAAATCAGGCGCTACGCGTGTCGATTGCGCCATGACATTGCTTGTACTTCTTGCCCGAACCACACGGACAGGCCGCATTGCGGGGCGTACGGCCCCACGTGTCCGGATTGTTCTGGTCGAACTCTGTCGTTACGGGCCGGCGCTGGGTCGCGGTCTGGCGGGCGCCGGCGGGCGGTGCATCGGCATCGGCCATCTCATTGCGGCCCGTGCTCGGATCGATATGCGTCGCGGTGATGCCCTGCGGCACTTCCGGCGGTGCCGGAGCGCGTTCAAAGCGGATCAGCATCAATTGCTTGGTCACTTCGCCGCGTAGCTTGTCCATCATCAGTTCGAACAGGGAGAAGGCCTCGGTCTTGAACTCATTGAGCGGATCGCGCTGGGCGTAGCTGCGCAGACCGATCATTGAGCGCATGGCATCGAGATTCTGCAGGTGGTCGCGCCAGTTCTGGTCGATGGCCTGCAGCAGGAAGGATTTCTCGATCCGGCGCATCAGGTCCGGTCCGCCATTGGCGACCTTTTCGGCATAGGCCCGGTCGGCAGCCTCCGTGACGCGCTCGACGATTTCCTCGTCGGCAATCCCGTCCTCGGCCGCCCATTCGGCAATCGGCAGATCGAGGCCGAATTGTTCACGCAGCTCGGTTTGCAGTCCCTCGACATCCCACTGATCGGCATAGGCCTTGGGCGGAATGTGCTCGATGACGAGGTCTTCGGCGGTCTGCTGGCGCATGTCCTTGATGACATCGGCAACATCCGGCGCGGTCATGAAATCAATGCGCTGCTCGAACACGGCCTTGCGCTGGTCATTCATCACGTCATCGTATTTGAGGACGTTCTTGCGCGTATCAAAGTGACGTTGCTCGACCTTGCGCTGCGAGGTCTCGAGTGCCTTGGACATCCAGGGGTGCTGGATGGCCTCGCCTTCCTTGAGACCCAGAGTGCGCATGATTGTGTCGAGGCGCTCGGGCGCGAAAATGCGCAGGAGATCGTCCTGCACGGAAATGTAGAATTTCGAACGGCCCGGATCACCCTGACGTCCGGTACGGCCGCGCAGCTGATTGTCGATGCGGCGGCTTTCATGGCGCTCGGTACCGAGCACATAGAGACCGCCGGCGGCGAGCGCGATTTCCCGTTTCTCGGCAATGTCGGCTGCGATCACGGCGCGCTGCGCCTCGATAGCGGCCTCGTCGGGCTCGACGCCCTTTTCGGCCTGAGCGGCGATCCATTGCGACATGCGCATATCGGCATTGCCGCCAAGCTGGATGTCGGTCCCGCGACCGGCCATATTCGTGGCAATCGTGATGGCACCCGGCACGCCGGCCTGGGCCACAATCATGGCTTCCTGCTCGTGATAGCGGGCATTGAGCACTTTGTGGTCGAGCGGGATCAGTCCCAGAATTTCCTTGAGCGGACGGGCGTCCGGGCGGCCTGACTTCTTGAACGCCTCGATCTCGGTCTCATCCTTGGGATAAAGATGGCCGAGGGTTTCCTTGAAGGTCTTCTTGTCACTGAGCAATTTGGACAATTGTTCAGACTTCTCGATCGATACCGTGCCGACCAGCACAGGCTGGCCGCGTTCCTGGCAATCCACGAGATCGTCCACAATGGCGGCGTATTTGTCGATCAGCGTGCGGAAGACCTCGTCTTCATTATCGATCCGCGCGACCGGCCGGTTGGTCGGAACCTCGACCACTTCCAGCTTGTAGATTGAGTGGAATTCATCGGCTTCTGTCGAGGCCGTACCGGTCATGCCGGCGAGCTTCTTGTAGAGGCGGAAGTAATTCTGGAATGTGACCGACGCCAGCGTCTGGTTCTCTGGCTGGATCTTGGTGCCTTCCTTGGCCTCGATGGCCTGGTGCAGACCATCGGACAGGCGGCGGCCGGTCATCATGCGACCGGTAAACTCGTCGATCAGCAGGACTTCGCCATCCTTGACGATATAGTCCTTGTCGAGATGGAAGATCTTGTGGGCCTTGAGGGCCTGGTTGACGTGGTGCACGACCGAGACATTCTCGATGTCGTAGAGATCGCCTTCCTTGAGGAGTTCGGCTTCCTTGAGCAGGCGCTCGATCTCTTCATTGCCTTCTTCGGTGAGAAGGATGGAGCGGGTCTTCTCGTCAATCTCATAGCAGTCATCGGCCAGTTGCGGGATGAGCGCATCGATCGTCTTGTAGAAATCGGTACGGTCTTCGGTGCGGCCGGAAATGATCAGTGGCGTGCGGGCTTCATCGATCAGGATCGAGTCGACTTCGTCGACGATCGCATAGGCATGGCCGCGCTGGACCATGTCCTCGATGGAGTATTTCATATTGTCGCGCAGATAATCGAAGCCGAGCTCGTTATTTGTCGCATAGGTCACGTCGCAGGCATAGGCAGCGCGCCGTTCCGCATCGGCCTTGCCGTGCGAGATGACGCCGGTCGTCATGCCCAGCTGGGCGAAGACCTTGCCCATCCACTCCGCATCGCGCGTTGCCAGATAGTCATTGACTGTCACGACGTGGACGCCCGTGCCCGGCAGGGCATTGAGGTAGCTGGGCAGGGTCGCGACGAGTGTCTTGCCCTCACCGGTCTTCATTTCGGCGATGGAGCTGTCGTTCAGCACGATGCCGCCCATCAGCTGCACATCATAGGGCCGCAGGCCAAGCGCCCGGTCGGCGGCCTCGCGGACGGCTGCGAAGGCCTCCGGCAGCAGGTCATTCAGCGTCTCGCCTTGCTCGAGCCGGCCGCGGAATTCGACGGTCTTGTTCTTCAGCGCCTCATCGGAGAGCGCCTTATAGGCCTCTTCGTATGAGTTGATCTTGTCGACAATCGGCTTCATGCGGCGCAATTTGCGGCCGGTTTCTGTTCCGAAGATTTTGCGGGCGAGTGAGAGCATGGGGTCTGGCTTTGCGAACAACGGTTGGGCCGGCGTGTGCGCGGGGCCCTATCAATGGACCGGCGCAGGCGCTTGCATTGCTTTGAAACGTCTGGCTGACTTAAGGATGGGGGCATTCAGTGTCAATCAAGCCGCGCGGCGAAGAGTGCTTCGGGCAGGCTTTGAAGGGTGAAGATTGTCGTGATGAAACCAGTATTCGTCCTGGCCTTGGCCCTTGTCGTGCTTGCCGCTTGCGGGCCTGCACCGCGTCGCACCGCTGAGGAAATTGCAGCCGCCAACGGGGCGCTGACATTGGATGCCAGCGATCCCGTCGTCGCGCGCGTTGATGGCACCCCGATCCGGCTTTCCGATGTTGAACGCGAGGCCCCCGCCGATCCCGATGGCGGCGTCAGTGAGCCCCCTGTGCCCGGCACGCCGGAGTTTGAGACCGTGCTGAACGAGCTGATCGATCAGCGGCTGCTGGCGATGGAGGCGCGCCGGCGCGGGCTCGATCAGGCCGACGAGGTTGTGCGGCGCATGGCCCTCGCCGAGGAACGCATATTGGGCAATGTCCTCGTCGAGACCGCACTGGCCGATGCGGTGAACCCGGAAACCATCCAGCGCATTTACGAGGAACAGGTGCAGCTCATCCCGCTCGGGGAAGAAGTGCGCGCGCGGCACATCCTCGTCGACACGCGTGAGGAGGCCGAGGCGATCAAGGCGCTCGTTGATGCCGGCCAGGACTTTGCCGCCCTGGCTGTGCGCGTGAGCCAGGACCAGGCGACACGGCTGGAAGGCGGCGATCTGGGCTATTTTACCCGCGAAGGTGTGCTGCCGGCCTTCGGCGCTGTGGCATTCGCCACACCGGAGGGTGTGACCTCGGAGCCTTTCCAGTCGGAGTTTGGCTGGCACATCCTGCAGGTCGTTGATCGCCGCCGCGAGCCCGCGCCCACGCTGGAGGAGCTGCGGCCGAATATCGTGCGCTTCTATACGTTCGACCAGCTCGAGGGGCTGATCGAGGGGTTGCGGGGCACGGCCGAGATTGAGCGACTTGATCTGGCCCCTGGCGGGATTGTGCTCGGAGCGGATAGCGTCCTGTCCGAACAGGGCGATGCGCCAGAAGCGGACGAAGCGGCTGCCAGCCCGGACGAACCGGGCTAGGCTCCGGTTAACTCTCTTCCTGCACCCGAGCTTAACGGAGTTTTGCCATTATGGCTGATCGTGACCTCAAACCGGTCCTCTATGTTGTGGCTTGTGCCTTGCTCGATGCGGATGGTCGCATCCTGATCGCCAGGCGCCCGGAGGGCAAACCGATGGCGGGTCTATGGGAATTCCCCGGCGGCAAGATCGAGCCGGGTGAAACGCCGGAGCAGGCTGTGGTGCGGGAATTGCGCGAAGAATTGGGAGTGGAGCCGTGCGAACGCTGCCTGCATCCGTTCGCCTTTGTTTCGCACGCCTATCCCGACTTCCATATCGTCATGCCCTTCTTCCTGTGCCGGACCTGGGACGGTTTTCCGCACCCGAGGGAGGGCCAGGAGATCGCCTGGGTCCGCAAGGAAAAGCTGCGCGACTACAAGATGCCGGCCGCCGATCTCCCGCTGGCGTCAGAGTTGAGGGACCGGCTGTGATGGATTTCCTGCAACGCTTCTGCCGCGACGAAAGCGGGGCCACGGCGGTCGAATACGGCATGATCGCCGCTGCGATGGCGACGGTTATCCTAGGTCTCTGGGCGACTTTTGGTCCGGCCGTCGCAAAGCTCTACACTGACGTCTCCAGCGCGATTTAGCGCCCGGCCTTCTCGCCTGCGGTCGTTTCCGTTACTCCCAACGCATCTGCCAGCCTGACCGTCGCGGAACCCGGACGCTTGGCTTTCGGCTGATCGGGGTGCGGCGCCCAGCCGGCGGCGTGGACGATGTCAAAGCTGGCGCGGATGCGGCCATCAGCGTCTGAGAAGCGCTGTGCGTAGATCTCGGCCGCGCGGACGAAGAGGGCGCGTGTCGCTGGCGTGCGGGGCCGGTCGGCGAGAATGCTCGTCTCTCCCATGCCGCGCAGATCCGCCATCAGGGCAAAGGCGTTGTCGTATCTCACCGTGACGCGGTCGATATCGGCCACCGGCATGGAAAAGCCGGCGCGCTGCATCAGGGCCGCGATGTCGAACGTCCCGGCCAGCGGCGAGACGCGGGCACTGGCACCGGCGGTGAGCTCGGTCTCGGCACTCAGCAAGGACTGGCGCAATTCGGTGAGGCTGTTACCGCCCAGCATGGCCAGGGCGATGAAGCCGTCGGGCCGCAGGGCGCGGCGCAATTGCACCAGCGTGCCCGGCAGATCATTGGTCCAGTGAAGGCCGAGCGGGGCGAGGATGAGGTCGAGGCTTTCATCGGCCAGCGGTGAGCTTTCCTCATCCAGCACAAGGGCGGTGCCGCCCAGCTGCGCAGCGATGGCGGGGGCAAGATCGCTCTGGATGATCCTGCCCACCTTCTTGCCGGCATCGCGCTGTGTCAGCTCAGCCGCCAGGCCCGGACCGCCACCGAGGATGAGTGTGGTGCCGAAGTCGCGGGTTACGCTTTCAACGCGGTCGCAAATATCGTCAAAGGCGCGGCGTGCCAAAAAATTGTAATTCTGTATACTGCCCGCAGCGCGATTGCGGCGCTGGCGCAGCAGGCGGCGGTCAAACAGGGTCGGGGGGCTCTCGATACTCATTGGCCCGATATGCCTCGTGCGCTGCCTTGAGGGAAGGGCCTGATATGAGCGGCGGGGTGCTTTCCCTTCTCGCCAACGCGATCTGGCCGCCGGTTTGCCCGCTCGGTGGTCAGCCCGTCGACGGCAATGGCCGGATTGATCCGGCCCACTGGATGAGGCTGGAGTTTCTCGCAGCCCCTTGGTGTGATTGCTGCGGCTTGCCCTTTCCCTATCCCGCGAGCATCGACCCGGGCCAGCCGGTCCTGTGCGCGCTGTGCATTGCGCATGCGCCGCGATACGACCGGGCGCGGGCGGCCCTCGTTTATGGTGACGCATCGCGGCATCTCGTGCTCGGTTTCAAGAATGGCGGCCGCCGCGAGATGGTCGACCAGTTTGCGCAATGGATGGCGATCGCCGGAGCGCAGTGCCTGGAAGGTGCCGATTATCTCTTGCCGGTGCCGCTGCATTGGCGACGTCTGCTGCATCGCCGCTACAACCAGTCGGCGCTGCTCGCGGCGGCCCTGTCGCGCCAGACCGGCATCGAAATGCAGGCCGGTTGGCTCATGCGCAAGCGGTCCACGCCAAGCCAGGCAGGGCGCAGCCCCGATGCAAGGCGGCGCAATATGGCGGGCGCCTTCGACATTTCGCCTCGACACCGGCTGCATGGATGTCATGTTGTGCTGGTCGATGATGTTTTCACGACCGGAGCGACCGCATCGGCCTGTGCCCGCCAGCTCAGACGCGCTGGTGCTGCCCTTGTGACTGTTGTGACGCTCTGCCGTGTTGTACGCGCCAGCGATCCCACTATGTAAGGCGTGAAGGAGTACCATAATGGCCAAAGTGACGATCTATACCCGGCCCATGTGCGGCTATTGCGCCCGCGCCGTGTCGCTATTGAAGCAGAAGAAGGTGGATTTCGAGCAGATTGATGCCGGATTCGACCAAGGCAAGCGCGAGGAAATGGTGCAGCGTTCGAAGGGCGCGCGGACCTTCCCGCAGATATTCATCGGCAAGGAGCATATCGGCGGCTGCGACGACATGATGGCGCTGGAACGCGCCGGCAAGCTCGACCCGATGCTCGGACTGGAATGACCAAGCTTGCCACAGCGCTGATCCAGATGCGGTCCGGGATCGACCCGGCCGCCAATCTGGCCATGGCCTCGCAGATGATCCGCGAGGCCGCTGCGCTGGGTGCAAGCTTCATTGCCACTCCTGAAACGACCCATCTGGTGCAGAAGGATGCCGACCAGGCCTTCGCCGCCATGCGCACCCAGGATGAGGATCCAGCGATCCCCGCCTTTGCCGCACTGGCCGCAGAGCTGGGCATCACCCTGCTCATCGGCTCGCTCGCAATCCGCATCGCCGAGCGCCGTGCGGCCAATCGCTCATTCCTGTTTGGCCCTGATGGCGCGCTGATCGCCACCTATGACAAGGCCCACATGTTTGATGTCGGGCTCGGTCAGGGCGAGACCTATCGCGAATCCGCCAATTACCGGGCTGGTGACACTCTGGTGGTCGCGGCCATTGATGGGGCCCGGCTTGGGCTGTCAATCTGCTATGATGTCCGCTTCGCCTATCTCTATCGCCGCCTGGCCCAGGCCGGGGCGGAAATCCTCACCGTGCCGGCCGCCTTCACCCGTCCGACCGGGCGTGCCCACTGGGAAGTCCTGCTGCGGGCTCGGGCCATCGAGACCGGTTCCTGGGTGATAGCGCCCGCTCAGGCGGGCGTGCACGAAGATGGCCGCCGCACCTGGGGCCACTCGATGGTGGTTGATCCCTGGGGCGCGGTCGCCGCCCGGCTCGAGCATGACGAACCGGGGATATTGCTGGCGACGCTGGACATGGACCGGGTTGCCGATGCCCGCTCGCGCGTGCCGGCCCTGCAGCATGATCGCCAGCTGAGCGGGCCGGACGACCTGATACTGCGATGATCCGTTATGCCCTGCAGTGCGACCAGGATCACGGGTTTGAAGCCTGGTTTTCAAACTCCGACGCCTTTGACGCCCAGAATGAGCGCGGCCTGGTGGAATGCCCGCAATGCGGATCAACCGGGATACGCAAGGCGGTGATGTCGCCCGCAATCAGCACATCGCGCAAGCGCGAGGCGACGCCGCAAGCGCAGGCCGAGGCGATCGCCGCCAAGGTGAAGGCGCATATCCGTACCCATTACGACTATGTCGGTGAGGATTTCGCCAGCGAGGCACGCGCCATCCATAATGGCGACAAGCCGCAGCGCCTGATCTATGGCGAAGTTTCTCCCGCCGAAGGCGAATCCCTCCAGGAGGAGGGCGTGCCGGTCGCGCCACTTCCCGACGCGCTGGCCCCGACGCCGCCGAAGAAGGCCAATTAGGTCAGCTAGGCTGGCTGGTCAGGCTTTCTCGCCACGATCATGTAGTTGACGCTGGTATCCTGTCCCAATGACCATTGATCATTGAGCGGGTTATAGCTGACCCCGATAGGCGCGTCGGTGGTCATGCCGCCCTCATGCAGCGCGGTGGTGAGTTCCCTCGGCTGAACCAGCTTGTGAAAGCGGTGGGTGCCGCGCGGCAACCAGCCCATCACCCATTCCGCGCCGACAATTGCCAGGGCGAAGGCTTTCGAGGTCCGGTTGATGGTGGCGCAGATCATCAGCCCGCCCGGCTTCACCAAAGCGGCGCAATCGACCAGGAAAGTGTGCGGATTGGCGACATGCTCCATGACTTCCAGATTGAGCACGACGTCGAACAATGGCTCACCGGCTTCGATCAATTGCTCGGCGACGCCGTGGCGGTAGTCGATCTCGAGTCCCTGTTCAGCGGCATGCACCGAGGCTGTCTTCACATTGGCCTCTGCGGCATCGACACCGACGACATGGGCGCCCAGCCGGGCCATGGGCTCGGAGGCAAGGCCACCGCCGCAACCTATATCGAGCAGGCGCAGACCTTCCAGAGGCCGGGCGCCAGAGCGCCCGTAATGGGCGCAGATCGTGTCGCGGATCAGGCCGAGGCGGACAGGATTGAACTTGTGCAGCGGTTTGAACTTGGAATCCGGATCCCACCATTCTGCCGCGATCCGCGAGAATTTCTCGACCTCGAGCGGGTCAACCGAGGGGCGGGACAATGTTTCGGGGGCGGCTGCACTGGACATGCCTGTTCTCCTGAGGCGCGAATTCTCGCGAAATTGCGTTCGGGCGTTGCGTACAAGGCTTCGCCCGCGTAGGAAACCGCATTCGCACTGCGGTGGCTCCCTACCAAATTCCAACAGCCATATTATGGCCTCACCGCGCGGGCTAATCGAGCCGGGTGCGACGATTTGAACAGTACGGCCCGCGGGCACCACTGACAGACAGGGATGAGGGACGGCGGGGATGACACGCGTAGTCGCGAAATTTGGCGGGACTTCGGTTGGCACGATCGAGCGTATTCGCCATTCTGCGGGTCTTGTGGCCGATGCAGTGGCGCGCGGCGAGATCCTGGCTGTTGTCGTCTCCGCGATGGCGGGTGAGACCGACCGCCTGCTCGGTCTCGCCGGTGAATTCGGTGCGGGACTGGGCGATGCCGAGACCGATGTCGCACTGGCGGCTGGCGAACAGGTCGCTGCGGCACTGATGGCGCTGGCGCTGCGCGAACGCGGCCTTCAGGCCCGCTCCTTCCTCGGCTGGCAGGCCCCGGTCTTCACCGACGGACCGCCGGGAGCCGCGCGCATTGCCGGCATGGATGCGAAGGCTTTCGAAGAAGCGATGCAGGCCGGGATCATTCCCGTGCTTGCCGGCTATCAGGGCATTGCCGCCGATGGCTGCCTGCGCACGCTCGGGCGGGGCGGCACGGACCTCTCGGCAGCTGCGCTGGCCGCGGCACTCGGGGCTCGCTGCGATATCTATACCGATGTCGACGGGGTCTATACGACCGATCCGCGCATCGAGCCGGCGGCGCGGCGGCTTGACGCCATCAGTCATGACGAAATGCTCGAACTGGCCGCCCAGGGTGCCAAGGTGTTGCAGGCGCGATCCGTCGAATTCGCCAAATCGCGCAATGTGCCGATGCGGGTGCTCTCGAGCTTCCTGCCGGCGGGTGAGGGACGCGGAACCAATATTGTCGGCGACCGCGATATCGGCGAGCGGCGGGTTGTCTCCGGCGTTGCCTATGCCCGAGACCAGGCCCGCATTGCCGTGCTCGGCAGTCTCAGTCAGCCGAGCTTTGCCCGCGATACATTCTCGCTCCTGTCGGATGCTGAGATTGGCGTCGACATGATCGTCCAGGCGCATGGGCGCGAGGCGAATAGCGTCAATCTGGAATTTTCAGTTGCGCACCGGGACCTGGATCGGGCCCAATCCGTGCTGAGGGCAGGTCTGCCGGGCCTGCAGCTCAGCTCGGAGACCGGGCTGGCGAAGGTATCGGTGGTGGGCGCCGGGCTGCGGCAGCGCGCCGATGTGGCGCGTTCCCTGTTTGGCGTGCTGGATGAAAGAGGGATCGCGGTTAAAGTGCTGGCGACCTCCGAGATCAAGATTTCCGCGCTGATCGACAATGATGCGGTGGAACGTGCCGTGCGGGCATTGCATGCAGCCTATGGCCTGGACCAGGTGGGACATTGATGGAAGTGACAACGCCAAAAACGCGCGACCCGCGCCGCCTGCTCAAGCGGATGCGCGAGCTTATGGCGACGCGCGAGAATGCGCAGGACCGGCTCGACCACCTCACCACACTGATTGCCGACGAAGCCGGCTGGGATGTCTGCTCCATCTATCTGGCGCGCCGCTCCAGTGCGCTGGAATTGTGTGCGACCCACGGCCTGAAGGCCGAGGCCGTCCACCACACACGCCTGCAGCCCGGTGAAGGCCTGGTGGGTCTGGTTGCGCGCCGGGCACGACCATTTGCGACCTATGATGCCCGGTCACATCCGGCCTTCTCCTACAAGCCGGAGACCGGCGAAGAACCGTTCAACACCTTTCTCGGCGTGCCCATCCTGCGCGGTGGCCGTCTCGTCGGCGTGCTCACGGCCCAGTCCTCGATCGAGCGCCAGGTCGGCGAAGACGAGATTGAGTCACTGCAGACCGTCGCCATGGTGCTGGCCGAGATCGTCGCCTCTGGCGATATCGTCGATTCCGAGGAAATGGCCGGGCTCGATGTCCGTCAGTCCAAGCCGGAGCGCCTGCAGGGCGGTGCCTATTCGAGTGGGTTGGCGATTGGTGTCGCGGTCCTGTTCGAGCCGCATGTGGAATCCGATCAGCTTATCTCTGACGATGCGGCCGGCGAAGAGGCACGGCTGGAAGTGGCCATTGACGGGCTGCGCGCCTCGATCGACGACATGCTCGATAGCGGGCGGGTGCCGTTCGGTGGGCCAACGCGTGACGTGCTGCAGGCCTATCGCATGTTTGCCCATGACCGCGGCTGGCTGGAGCGTCTGCGCGAGGCCGTCCGGCTTGGCCTGACCGCCGAGGCCGCGATCGAACGGGTGCGGAATGAAAACCGGGCCCGCCTGATGAAGGCCGCCGACCTGACGTTTCGTGAACGCCTGCACGATCTTGAGGATCTCGCCAATCGCCTGCTGCGCCATCTCGACGGTGCCGGCATGCAGCCCATTGAACTGCCCGATAATGCTATCCTGATCGCGCGCAATATCGGCCCCGCCGAAATGCTCGACTTCGACCGCACCAAGCTGAAAGGGGTGGCGCTGGAAGAGGGCTCAGCCTCCTCTCACGCCGCCATCGTCGCCAAGGCGCTGGGGATTCCGCTTATCGGCCGCCTCGAAGGCGCGCTGGACAAGGCGGAGAACGGCGATCCGGTCATTCTCGACGCCGAATTCGGTGTACTCCATATCCGCCCGCCGGCGGATGTGTCCGAGGCCTATGAGCAGCGATTGCTGGCCCTGTCCCAGCGGCGTCTGGCCTATGCCGAGATGCGCGGCCCGACGACGACGCTTGATGGCCAGCGCGTCAGCCTGAATATCAATGCCGGCCTGCTTGTCGAGATGAACCAGCTTCAGCAGACGGGCGCTGACGGCGTCGGCCTGTTCCGGACCGAATTCCAGTTCATGGTCGCTGATACGCTGCCGCGCCTGGAGGCGCAGGCGCATGTCTATCGCTCGGTCCTCGATGCTGCCAATGGCAAACCGGTCATCTTCCGCACGCTCGATCTGGGTGGTGACAAGGTTGCCCCCTTCGCGCCATCGACCGTCGAGCCAAACCCGGCGCTGGGCTGGCGCGCCATCCGGATGGGGCTCGATCGGCCCGGTCTCCTGCGTTACCAGCTGCGGGCGCTCATCCAGGCTTCTGCCGGGCGGCCCCTGCATGTGATGTTCCCGATGATCTCGACGCCGTGGGAGATGCGCGCGGCCCGCGCCATGCTCGAGCGCGAGCTGGATCATGCCCGCCATAATGATCATCCCATGCCGTCTGATGTGAAGATCGGCCTGATGCTGGAGACGCCGGGCATTGCCTGGGCTATCGAGCACATAATCGACGCCGTCGACTTCGTTTCGGTCGGTGCCAATGATCTGATGCAATATTTTTACGCGGCGGATCGGCAGAATTCACGTGTGTCGGATCGGTACGATGTGCTCAGTCCGCCAGCCCTGGGGCTGTTCCTTCAGATCCGTGACGCCTGCGCAAAACACAACGTACCCGTCTCTGTTTGTGGCGAGATTGCTGCCAAGCCATTGGAGGCGGCAGTCCTGATAGGGCTTGGTTACCGAAGTCTTTCCATGGCCGCTACCAATGTCGGCCCGATCCGCAAAATGGTCTCGGGACTGGATGCCGCCAAGCTTGGCACCTGGCTTGCTAGCCGTATGGATAGCCCGGCCGACAGCCTGAGACCACTCCTGCTCAAGGCCGGCGAAGATGCCGGATTGCCTGGAGAGGCTGTTGAAAACGGTCGCGGAATTTGATCTTATAGCGAAGTGTGGTGTGGGACAGCCCAGATCACCCGCCTTGAGCGATGATTTTGCGCCGGGTGGGGAAGGGTTTTGAGGGTCATGTCGAGTCAGATTCCCAGTACGGGTTTTGTACCGGTCGATGCCGTCTTTTCGGACAGCACGTCGAGCTATATGCAATTTTCAGCCGGTGATCGATTGCGCGAGGCCCGCGCCAAGGCCGGACTGACCCTCGACAGCGCTTCGGCGCGCACCCGCATTCGCCGCGATTATCTTGAAGCGCTCGAAACCATGGACACGCGCGGTCTGCCGGCCCGCGCCTATGCCATTGGATATCTGCGCACCTATGCCAATTTCCTCAGCATTGAACCGACCGGAATTGTCGAGCAGTTCAAGCGCGAGGTTGATACCGATACCGGCCGCGCCGTGCCGTCCGCCTCGGCCCAGACCCGCGAGCCGATCAAACTGCCGCGCGGGGTTTTCGGTGCGATCCTGATCTTCGCCTGTGTCGCAACTGTCGCCTGGTGGTACTCCGAAAATGCTGCATCCTTCGGTGCGATCCGGAATTTGCCATCGCCGCCAGACGCTGCCCCCGAATGGGCCCGCGCGGATTTTGAGGCGTCGCCGCCTGTGGCAGATATCAATGCGATCTGGCGCGGCGTGCCTCTGGGCGTTGCCGGCGAGGGCGGACATTTGATCCTGCGTGCGACGGCGCCGACCGAGCTGGAAGTCCAGGACGCCTCGGGCCGGATTCTCTTCGTGCGTGATCTCGAGCCAGGTGAGACCTATGAGGCGCTGGAAGAAGGTTTGAGCGTGTCCGCGACCAATGCCGGTGCAATCCAGCTCGAGCGCGACGGCGTGGATCTGGGCACGCTCGGTGCGCTGGGCGTGCCCGTCGAGAACATCGCGATGGCGAGCCTCGAGCCCGCTGAGCCGCAGCCGGAATAAAACACCCCGCCGTCTCGTAAGACCGCCGCATTCTCGCTATATGCGAGAGGCAGACAGACGCATGACAGCGTTGACGGAGTGAGCGATGTCCGACCGTGCCCATGATCCCCGTTCTGTGCGCCCCTGGCGCATGATCGAACGGCGAAAGAGCCGCACTATCCGCGTCGGCACGCTGGAAGTTGGCGGTGATGCGCCGATCAGCGTCCAGACCATGACCAATACCCTCACCTCCGACGCCAGCGCCACGATCGGCCAGATCCGGCGCTGCGAGGAGGCGGGTGTCGACATCGTCCGCGTCTCCTGTCCCGACGAGGCCTCAACGGCGGCGCTGAAGACCATCGTCCAGGCCTCCACCGTGCCGCTGATCGCGGACATCCATTTTCACTACAAGCGCGGTATCGAGGCCGCCAAGGCCGGCGCGGCGTGCCTGCGGATCAATCCGGGCAATATCGGTTCGATGGACCGGGTGCGCGATGTCGTCCAGGCGGCGCGCGATCATGGCTGTGCTATCCGCATCGGCGTCAATGCCGGCTCGCTGGAAAAACACCTTCTGGAAAAATACGGCGAGCCTTGCCCCGATGCCATGGTCGAGAGCGCGCTGGAGCATGCCCGCATCCTCGATGACCTCGACTTCAAGGACTACAAGATCTCGGTCAAATCCTCCGACACTTTCATGACCGTCGCGGCCTATCAGCAGCTCTCCGAAGCGACAGACGCGCCGCTGCATCTCGGCGTCACCGAGGCCGGCGGCACGCGGATCGGTACAGTGAAATCCTCGATCGGTATCGGCTCGCTTCTGTGGGCCGGGATTGGCGATACGATCCGGGTCTCGCTCTCGGCCGAGCCGGAGGAAGAGGTTCGCGTCGGTTTCGACATCCTCAAATCGCTGGGGCTGCGCACGCGCGGTGTCAATATCATCGCCTGCCCATCCTGCGCGCGGCAGGGCTTTGACGTCATCCGCACCGTCGAGGCGCTGGAAGCGCGGCTGGCACATATCGCCGAGCCGATTTCGCTCTCGATCATTGGCTGCGTTGTGAACGGCCCGGGCGAGGCGTTGATGACCGATCTCGGCTTCACGGGCGGCGGCGCCGGACGTGGCAAGATGTATGTCTCGGGCAAGCCTGACCATAACGTCTCCAATGAGGCGATGATCGAGCACATTGTCGAGATGGTGGAGGCGCGCGCTGAACTCTTGCGTTCGGAACGCGAGAGCGCCGGGGTCGCAGCGCAGTAGGTCCGGGGTCGCCCTGGGACTGGATTGCGGCCTTTCCCCCCTGATCAGGGCATTGTGATCGGCTAGATGAAGCGTATTCGCTGGGGTGCGGTTTCATCGGGATATGATCATAAATGTTCAAGAGCCTCCTCCTCGCCGGCCTCCTGGCCACTGTCTCACAACCTGCTTTCGGGCGCGGCGCCGATCCGCAAACCGTTGAGGTCAACACGTCCGACGCACATCGTTTCGTCTCGGTCTTTGAGGCCGCTGGCGGGCAGCCATCTGCCGAGGCACTGCAGTCGGGCTATCTCGACGGTGCATCGCGCGCGGTCGCGGTCTTCACGCCCGGCCGTATCCGCAGCGCGGAGCATCTTGCCGGCTATGTCGCCGCCCATAGCGACCAGTATCGCCGCGCGATCGATGTGTGCCTGCCCATCGTGGAGTCGATGACGCCCGAGCTTCGGCAGATCTACGGGGCGATGAGCACACTGCTTCCGGATCGCGAACTGCCGGAAATCTTCGCCCTGTTCGGCGCCGGAAATTCCGGCGGGACGGCCGTCGTCGGTACGCAGGTGCTCGGCCTGGAAGTGATTTGCGCCGTCAAGGACACTGACGCGGAGATCCGCCAGGCCTTCCGCATGTTTTTTGCCCACGAGACCGCCCACACACTGCAGGAAGATATCGATCCGGAGGTCCTCACAGCCGAGCCGCTTCTTTTCGCGGTCCTGCGGGAGGGCGTACCGGATTTCATTGCCCTGCAAACCACGGGTGAGCTGCCCTGGCCTGAACGCGATGCCTGGGCACACGAGAATGAAGCCATGCTCTGGGCCCGTTTCGCGCAGGACCGGGAGACCGTGCGCAACGGCTTTGCCTGGACGGACGCGGCGGGGATGTCCCTGGAAGACGATGCGCAGGCCGCCGTGCACAATTGGGTCGGCAATTATGGCGACGCGCCAGAGGGCTGGTATTACGAGGCCGGCTACTGGATCGGGCGCCAGATCGCGCAAGGTTATTACGATCAGGCCGAGGACAAGGCCGCCGCGCTGGATGCTTTGATTGCACTCGACGATCCTATCGGCATTCTGGAGGCCAGCGGGTATGCCCAGCGTGCCCAACCCCTTCAATGAGGCGCCAGTCATGACACTCACCATCTACGGGCTGAAGAATTGCGATAGCTGCAAGCTGGCGCTCAAGGAGATGGGGGAAGCCGGGCTCGCTCCCCGCTTCGTCGATATTCGCGCCGAGGCGGATCTGATGGCGCTGGTTCCGGTCTGGGTGAAGCTGGCCGGGGCCGAGGCCTTGCTCAATACGCGCTCGACAACATGGCGCGGCCTGTCCATCCAGAACCGTCAGCTGGCCGAGAGCGAGCCGGCGGCGGTGATGATTGCCAATCCAACCCTGATCAAACGTCCGGTGATTGATCGTGACGGCGCGATCCTGGTCGGGTGGGCCGCGGCGACACGGGCTGCAATTCTGGGCGCCGCGGCATGATCGACGCCGCGCTTCGGGCCCGCTGCGATATCGTGCTGGGCTATCCGCACCATGGCAGCGAAAGCGCAGCCGACGTGCTGCGCGAGATCGCCGACTATATGGATGAGCGCGGCCTCGCAGCAGAAATGTATCTGGGCGGTCCGATGATCGCCGAACTGGAAGCGCGGGTCGCCCATCTGCTCGGCAAGCCCGCCGCGATGTGGTCGCCGACCGGGACGCTGGCGCAGGGGATTGCCGCGCGCCTGCATGCCGCGGCGACGGGTCGCAGCGTTGTCGCCCTTCACCCGACTTCGCATCTCGAGCTCCATGAGGAGCGCGGCTATCACTTCGCCCATGGCCTGGATGCCCGCCTGATCGGCGACTGGTCGGAGCCCCTATCCGCGGCCGATCTTGTGCCCGGCATGGCCTGTACCTTCGTCGAATTGCCGCAGCGCCATAATGGCGGGGCCCTGCCGGACTGGGAGGCGCTGGAGGCAATCAAGGCCCGGGCTGCCATGCTGGATTGCCCGCTGCATCTTGATGGCGCCCGGCTCTGGTCGACGCGGCCCTTCTACGCGGATCGCAGCCTGGCCGAGATCGCCGAAGGCTTCGCCTCGGTCTATGTCTCGTTTTACAAGGATATCGGCGCCCTTGCGGGTGCCATGCTGGCGGGCGAGGCCGACTTCATCGCCGAGGCGCGTCTCTGGCAGGCGAGGCTGGGCGGACGTCTGGTGGCAAGCTGGCCCATGGTGCCCGACGCACTGCGCCTGCTGGATACGCGCCTTGAGCGCATGCCCGCCTATGTCGGCCGCGCTCGTGCCCTGGCAGCCGCGCTGTCGGGGATTGATGGCGTCGAGGTCACGCCCGACCCTCCGCATGTGAACATGCTGCATCTGCGCTTGCCCTGCGACGCGGCAATCGCCGAGGCCGCCCGTGACGAGGCCGCGCGCCAGACCGGCGTCTGGCTGGGCAATCGCTTCTGGGCGCTGGAAGGCGATGGGGTCTGCGCGCTGGAAATCACCGTCGGGGAAGCCCTGATGAGCCTGCCTGACGAGCGCCTGGCCGCTGCGGTCAGGGTGCTCGCCTCCGAGGCAGGCAGGCTCACTCCACCAGCGGATACAGCTCCAGCGTAACGCGCATCGGCCTTCCATTTCGGACCAGGCCCAGCACCAGGGAGTGGTCGGCCGGTTCCACGCAGTCGCGATCATCCAGCGACCGGTCATTGAAGGCGGTGACGATATCGCCGACGCGGATATCGGCCTGGCTGGCCGGTGTGTCGGGGATGATGTCGCGCACTCGATAGCCCTGATCGACGGGTTCCAGAACCATGCCGTGATCATAATCCGGTGCGAAGGTGATCGGCGTTTCCGGATCATTGCGCACCATGCGGACCCGTTCTGTGCTCTGGTCGAAAGTCCAGGTGAAGTGCCGCATCACCTCGCCGCCGACCAGCTCGGTACCCGGCGTCGATTGCAGCGTTGGCGCGACCAGCAGGTTGGGCCCGATCCGGGCGTCCTGGCGTGATCGCGCGCCTGATCTCAGCTCGACCTCGCGCAGCCGCATGGTGGCACCGGTGCGGCGCGGCGGTTCGACGGTGTCATAGAGATCCAGGCCGCGCACGGCGAGGCTGGTGAGGGCAGCGCCGCTATCGATCAGCATGCGGCGGCTGCGATCCGGGAAGTTGACAATGATCCAGGGCCGGTAGTCGGGCCCGCTGGCATCGAACACGGTCACGCCGTCGGGCGGCGGCAAACGGCCCTGCTCAAGGCGCATCTCACCGTGCTGGTAATCCAGCGTCAGCAGAAAATCGCTCAGCGATCCGAAGGAGAGAATGCCATCAATCCGGTGGCCCAGCGCGCGTGAGAGATGATCCATCTGACCGACCCGTGCCTGAAGATTATTGATCTCGAGCCGTCCGCTACGGGCGCCGGTGATCACGGCGCGGTCGTGCTCGCCCAGGCGAAGGCCCGATGCGGCTTCAAAACTCTCGGGGTCGATATAGGTCGATGAGGCGCCCGTGTCGTGCAGGAACCAGAGCGTCGTTTGCTCACCGGAATCTGCCCGCGGCGCCAGCGTGACCGGAACCAGGAAATAACCCCGGCAGATCAGTGTGGGCACAATGATTGGCTCAGGATCAGCGGGGCTTCCGGCGATGCTGAGAAAACTTGCGACGGCCATTAATGCGTGGTGGATCATCAAACACCATTCCGGGAAGCGGCCGGCTAGTCTAAACCGGTGGCCCGACCGGCCAAGGGAAATTCAAGGCAATGAAATCCATTTGCGTTTATTGCGGCTCCAATCCCGGTCTTGATCCGGAATTTGCCGCGGCCTCCCGTGATGTCGGTGCCAGGATTGCCGAAGCCGGACTGACGATTGTCTATGGCGGTGGCCGGGTCGGTCTGATGGGCGAAGTTGCCGATGGTGCGCTGGAGGCCGGTGGCAAGGTTTTGGGTGTGATCCCGGAATTTCTCGCGCTGAAGGAAATTGCGCATCTCGGTCTGACCGATCTCTATGTCGTCCAGTCCATGCATGCCCGCAAGGCCAAGATGGCTTTCCTGTCTGATGCCTTCATCGCCCTGCCGGGCGGGATCGGCACGATGGAGGAATTGTTCGAGATCTGGACCTGGGGGCAATTGGGCCAGCACCGCAAGCCGGTCGGCCTGCTCAATATCAATGGCTATTATGACGATCTTGTCGCTTTCCTCGACAAGATGGCGGCGCAGAATTTCCTTGCCGCCGATCACCGCGCCTCATTGATCGTCGCTTCCGATCTGGACTCATTACTGGCGGCCTTCCAGGCCTATGAAGCCCCGCCGAGCGATGTCCGGCTGAAGGTCGGCCAGATCTGAGTCTGCCTCACTATTCCCGGATGCCCGTCATGCAGCGCAAGAATTTCATCGCGCGGCGAAACAGAAGCGGTCTAGGTTGCGCTCCATAACCTCTGGGGAGAGCACAATGTATGACAGCATTTTGACGCCAATGCTGGCGATGATCATCTGGACTTTGGTGATGTGGTTGTGGATGTACGCCACCCGCATTCCCGCCATGCAGAAAGCCGGCATCAATCCGGCCCGCATGAAATTGAAGAGCGAAATGGACGTGCTGCCGGTCGAAGTTCGCCGGATCGCGGATAATTTCAATCACCTGCATGAACAGCCGACGATCTTCTACGCCTTGGTGATCTATTGCCAGCTGGCGGGCATCGCCGATCCTTTCATGATTGGTCTCGCCTGGGGCTATGTCGTCCTGCGTGTGGTGCACAGCCTGATCCAGGCGCTGTGGAATTTCATTCCGGCGCGCTTCGGGGTCTTCGCCACCTCGACGATTGTGCTGATCATCATGGCCGCACGGGCCGTGCTCGCGCTCGGCTAGCCGCCTGCCTGCGGCGCCAGGAGCAAATGAACCTGGCGCCGCAGATTGCTGCCATGCACCACCGGCCCTGCGACAGGTGCATTCCGTCGCGGCCGCTTTGACGCTATCTAGGCGCCATGCACACACCCGCCACCCGACTCGCCCAGGTAATTGATCGTTTCGACCAGGTCGAGGCGCGCCTCGGCGCGGCTGCCGACTCCAACGAGATCGTCAAGCTTTCCAAGGAACACGCCGAATTGCGGCCCGTCGCCGAAAAGGCGAAAGCCCTGCGCGCCGCGCGGCAGGAACTCGACGAGCTGGCGGAGATGATGGAGAGCGGCGACGCCGAAATGGCTGATCTGGCGCGGGAGGAATTCTACGAGCTCAAGGAAAGCCTGCCGGCGCTCGAGCTGGAGATGAGCCTCGCCCTTCTGCCCAAGGACAAGGATGACGCGGCCAATGCGCTGATCGAAATCCGCGCCGGGACGGGCGGTGACGAAGCCGCGCTCTTCGCCGGTGATCTCTATCGCATGTATGAGCGCTATGCCCTGCTGCGCGGCTGGACCTGGGAACTGGCCTCGGCGTCGGACGGCGAGCATGGCGGCTATAAGGAAGTCATTGCTTCCATCTCGGGCAATGGTGTGTTCGGCCGGATGAAATTCGAAAGCGGTGTCCACCGGGTCCAGCGCGTCCCGGCGACGGAAAGCCAGGGCCGTATCCACACCTCCGCCGCGACGGTGGCGATCATGCCGCAGCCGGAAGATATCGATATCGAGCTCGACATGACCGAGATCCGCGTCGATACGATGCGCGCCTCAGGGGCGGGCGGCCAGCACGTCAACAAGACCGATAGTGCCGTGCGTATGACCCACTTGCCGACCGGCATCGCGGTTGTCTGCCAGGAGAAGTCGCAGCACCAGAACCGCGCCAAGGCTGCCGAGCTCCTGAAAGCCAAGCTCTATGACATGCAGCGCGAGGCAGCCAATGCCGAGCGCGCCGCCGACCGCAAGGGCCAGATCGGTTCGGGCGACCGGTCCGAGCGCATCCGCACCTATAATTTCCCGCAGGGGCGCGTCTCCGATCACCGCATCAATCTGACGCTCTACAAACTCGATGAGATCATCGCCGGTGATGGGCTCGACGAGGTGATCACCGCCCTCATCGCCGAGGACCAGGCCGCGCGGCTCGCCGCCCTCGAAAGCTAGGCATGACGGGGCCGTTCGACAGAATGGTCGGAGATGCCCGGGCCGATTTCGAGCAGCGTCCCAGCCGGCCTCTGCTTGAAGCCTGGCAGGACCTCGATCTGGCGGCCATCCGCACCGATCTGATTGCACGCCTGCTGGCAGCCGGGGTCGAGGATGCGGCCATCGAGGCGCGCTTTCTGCTTCGACATGCGCTCGCGCCGCTGGACTTCAATGCCGTGCTGGCTGGCCGCGAGCTCGTTTCCTGGCAACAGATCAGTGATCTGGCCGGTCTCTCATGGCAGCGCCTGCAGCGCATCCCTCTCTCGCAAGTTCTGGGAACACAGCCCTTCTGGACGCTCGATCTCAAGGTCACGGGCGATGTCCTCACCCCGCGCGCGGATACCGAAGCGCTTGTCGAGGCCGTCCTGACGCGCTGCGATCCCGCGCCGCGGCACATGCTGGATCTGGGGACCGGCTCCGGCGCGATCCTGTTGGCTCTGCTCAGCGAACGGGCTGACTGGACCGGGCTGGGCGTGGATCTCTCGCCAGCCGCGCTTGCGGTCGCGCGCGACAATGTCGAGGCCTGCGGGCTGACGGCGCGCGCTCGGCTGATGCAGGGGCGCTGGGGCGAGGGGCTTGCCGATCAGGGATTTGATCTGGTCGTCTCCAATCCGCCCTATATCGTCACCGAAGTGCTCGCCGGGCTGGAGCCGGAAGTGCGTGATCATGAACCGGCTCTCGCGCTTGATGGCGGAGAAGACGGGCTGGACGCTTACAGGGTGATTCTCGGCGATGTGCCCCGCTTGCTGAGGCCGGGCGGGTGGCTGGCCCTGGAGATAGGGTATGACCAGGCCGAGGCGGTGATGAGTCTCGTCCGCGCTGCGGGTCTGGGCGGGGTCGAATGCCTGCGCGATCTTGCCGGGCTTGACCGGGTGGTCGTTGGACGGGCCGGTTTCGCCAACAGTTAAAATCGCTTGGAAAGCTTTGCGTCGCGGGCTAGGTTTTCACACAACAGGCGGGGCGCACCATTATTTCGGGTGCCTAGCGCGGTCGGACCGACCGCCTGTTTTGTCCGGCCCAATCAAGATCAATGGTTTCATCAGGGTGCGAATGCTTGCCCCTGCAACTGAACAGCAAGGTCACTTTGTCAGATATGAATCGCTGGAAAACAGGGGCGGGCGATATGAAGCGTCAACGCAGCCGTGGGCGGAAACCGAGTAATCCTTCCAATCGTAGCTATGAGAGCAATGGCCCGGAGGTCAAAATCCGTGGCAATGCCCCCCAGATCTTCGACAAATACGTTCAGCTGGCGCGAGATGCGTCGCTGGCCGGAGACCGGGTGCGGGCAGAGTATCTCTACCAGCACGCCGAGCACTATTTCCGCCTGATCCAGGCGAGCCAGCCGCGCCGTGATGCCGGTCCTGACGATTCCGCCGAAACTGAAGATGATGACGTGGCCGATGACGGCTATGAGCGCTTCAGCGACCGGGTCGAGGAACGCGATACGAGCCGCGACGGCAATAACAACAATGGCAATAACAATAACGGCAATAACGGAAATGGTGGCGGCAATCGCGACCATAACCGGGGCGGTTCTGATCGCTCTTCGGGCGGTCAGGAGCCGCGCGGCGACCAGCAAGGCCAGCGCACGCGCGAACCGCGCCGCAGCCGTGGCCGTTCCTCCTCGCGCCATGAGAGCAATAATGATCCGCTCAATGTGGTAACGCCGGAAGGTGAGGCCCAGCCTCAAGCCCAGGCCCAACCGCAGGCGCAAACGCATCATCATATCCATGCGCCGATCACGCCGACCAGCGTCGCCCCGGCCGCTCCGGAAGCCGCCTCGGCACCCGCCGAGGCGAGCGGCGAGGAAGCTCCGCGCCGTGCCCGTCGTCCGCGCCGCACGCGCGCCGAGATGGAAGCTGCACAGGGAGCCTCCGGCAAGTCCGACAGCAAGTCAGGCGATACCGAAAGCAAAGCCAAGGACGACAAGTCCGGTGGCGATGATGGCAATAGCGCTGCTGCCTGATCCGGCACGTCGCAAGGCAATGAAATCAGGGATCCGCAGCCAAGGCTGCGGATCCCTTTTTCTTATGGCGCAGCCACGGCCGGTGTCGCCGCGCTATGGCTGCGGAACAGGCCCCAGGCGTGGCCGGTCTTGCGGGCGGTGAGCATCAGCACCGTCGCTGTCAGGCCCAGCATGAGAAACTCTGCCACCGGTCCGACGACCCACACACCGGTCTCCCCGAACACCAGCGGCAGGCACAGTGTCAGCGGCAGGGTGAAGGCGTAGGTGCGTGACAGGCCGAGTATGGCCGCACGCGGAGCGTCACCGATCGCCTGGAAATAGCTCGAGATCATGATTTGCGGCCCGGAAAAGAAGTAGAGCGGCAACATCAGGGGGAGCATGTGGGCGACCTGGGCAATCACGGCCGGGTCGTCGACGAAGAGGCTGCCCCACTGACCCCGCAGAGTGAGCAGAAGGACCTCTGCGCCCGCCGAGTAGATCAGGCCCGAGATGATGGCGATGACCAGGGCACGGTCAGAGCGTGAGAACAGTTTCGCTCCGTAATTATTGCCGACGATGGCTTGCAGCGCCTGGCTCATTCCCATCAGGACGAGAAAGGCAAAGGACATGATCCGCATCACGATACCATAGGCGGCAATCGTCGCATCATAATTGGCGACATTGACGGTCTGCAGCATGAAGATCACGGCGCCCGAGCCGAGTGACAGCCCGACGAAAGTCAGGCTCGAGGGTGCGCCCAGCGCCAGGAAGCCCGCCCAGCCCGTTCCGAGATAGCGCCAGTCGAGACCGGGCAGCCGCAGCGGAGAGGATTTGCCGAGCCGGAAGATGAGGATGGCGATCAACGCCACCGCCTGGGCAAGCGCGGTTCCGAGTGCCGAGCCGGCGACGCCCATGTCCAGAATGGCGATCAGCACATAGTTGAGCGCGAGATTTGCCAGCGTCACCAGCAAGCCCGTGATGGCCATCAGCCCGACCCGGCCCTCAACGCGCAGCGCCGTTGAGTGGATCGCCAGTGCAAAGCCGATGGGCGAGCTGAAGACGGAAATGCTCAGATAGACCCAGCCCATATGGGCCAGCGTCTGTGAGCCATTTGCTGCTGCGAGCGTGAGCGGTTGTGCGACGGCGAGAAACAGGCTGATCAACAAGGCGCAGACAATCGCCGACAGGCCATGGGCACCGACGAATTCAGCGCGGGAGCGGGCGATATCACCGGCGCCGAGATGGCGCGCCAGCACCGAGGCCATGCCGTTGGCGACCAGGGTCGAGAGCGCCACAATCAGCATGAAGAGCGGGAACATCAAGGTCACCGCGCCGAGAGCGTCGGGGCCAACATAGACGCCAAGAAAGATGGCATCGACGACGGTCAAAAGCCCGTTCATCGCCATCAGGAATATGATCGGCAGGGCGGTGCGCACGAAAATCGGCCCGAGCGGGCCGTGAGTATAGGTATTGCTCATATCATCATCTCCAGGACGCAGGCTGGGAGGATGGTTGCTCGCATTGCCACCACAGCGATTGCGCCGGGAGGGGATGAAAAAGTCTTCGCCAGAGTTTCACCGTGACATGTCGTCCGCGAGCGGCAGGCATCTGGAGCCGGTGGGCTGGATACTGCTACGGGCGGGGGGCGTCAAGCGTCAGGCTTGACGGGAGATCTGAACGGCGTCTCCTGTGGCGACCCTGCCACCCTGGGTGATGGCGAGATAAATTCCGCAATCAGCGTGCCCGTAGTGCGCCATCAGCGCGGCCGGGATGTCGAGATCGCGCTCGGCGGTGGCCGGATTGACGCTGGTCGCAGCGCAGCGCCGGATGCGGCTTTGTCCCGTCAACCGGGACGAGCCGATCATGATGTCCTGGCCCACCCAGTCAAACTCGGCCCAGGGCTCCAGCCCGTCGATCAGGAGATTGCCGCGAAAGCGCAGCGGGTCGAGCTCGATGCTGCAACGCTGTGCCAGGTCACGTACCGAAGCCAGATTGATCAGCGAGATGAAGGGCTGGGCGATATCCGTCATCGCCTGGCCCGGCGCGTGAACAATGCGCAGGCGGCCGCGAACGTCGCCGAGGAGGGTCTGCAACCGCTCGAACAGACGGGCATGGGTCGAGGCGTCGTCCAGCGTCAGAGTGATGTCCGGCTCACCGGCAAAACTGACGGTCAGCGCGTGGCCGGCCGCATCGAAGCGGCACGCCGCCCGGGCCAGCGCGGCCTGACCGGCGAGCATCAGGAAATTCTTCTTCTTCACATGACCCGGATGCGCCGGATCAAACGCGCCCTCGCCATTTTCAATCGCCCAGGCGCGATCAAATGGCAGGGTCTGGCCGGCGCTGAGCTCGACCTGATCAAGACGATCCGAACCAAGCCCTTTGACGGGGTAGCGGCAAATCGCGTTAAGTTGCGGCATGCGTGAAATATCCCCGTTTCCCTGACGGTCATTCTGTCGCGCCTGCGCCTCTTGTGTGACGCATGTGCAACACCTACATCGAAGTCAAGCCGCAGCCGCGACGTGCTTTTTCAAGGCGTCAGGCCGCACCCTATCTCGCCTTTTCCGGGGGATCGACATGGAATTCGACAAATATACAGATCGCGCCAAAACCATCATCCAGGCTGCGCAAACGCTCGCCACGCGCGCCAATCATCAGCAATTCACGCCGGAGCATATCCTGGCGGCCCTGCTCGATGACAATGCCGGGCTGAGCAATAATCTCATCAAGGCCGCCGGTGGCCGCGTGGCCGACGTCGCCGAAGGCGTCAAGCTGGCGCTGGCCGCCATGCCGAAGGTCGAGGGCGGCGAGGGCAAGCTCTATATGGCGCCCCAGACCGCCAAACTGTTCGAGGCTGCCCAGGACGCATCGACCAAGGCTGGCGATGAATACGTCACGGCCGAACGTCTGCTCCAGGGCCTCAGCCTGCAGCAAGGCACCAAGGCCTTCGACATCCTCAATTCCGCTGGCGTCACG
>TARA_R110000868_G_scaffold36074_4_pt1 | contig 42146 bp, 38 predicted proteins | sample TARA_R110000868 | Tara Oceans TARA_R110000868 (sample SAMEA4397489) | marine metagenome | biome: Polar Biome; feature: [SRF] surface water layer (ENVO:00010504); material: water (ENVO:00002006), including particulate matter (ENVO:01000060) such as... | depth 5 m | reverse complement strand
CCGTACTTTTCTATATTTCTTTGATTATGACACATTTTTTGAAGATCCCTATTTTACCAAGACAATACCTTTTAACAATGATTATGACAAAATGATTGCCTTGCAGGCATCCGATGATTTTTGGGAGACCAACTACCAATTTCCCAAAAGTATCAATGAAAATAAGTCTATGGATTTCATGAAAAAAAATGGATTCCTCATCAATTTTAACAATTACATCCCATTGGATGACCTAAAATATACAAGGCCCACGGTGCTCTCCTGGCAGCAGGGGCGAAGACTTAATTGGGGACATTTACATAGTTTAACTAAGGAAGAATATGAAAACGACACAATGGGTTATAATCGAGGATTAAATGTGACAACTGGCAAAGCCTACGATACGCCGTTTCAACTTTTGCAAAGTAAAGATTCCCGAAATGACAAAGACAATATCAACATCTCCTATATGGTGGATAGCTATATAGGTAAAAATGGGATTACAAAAATAGTGAGCCGGACTTTGTTGGATATCGATTCCTCTCAATTCAGCTTCGAGCGTACAAAAAATAAGCTGGTATATTTCAATATTATTTTTGATATTTATGAGGTCTATAGACAGTTGGCCGCTTCCAGGATCACTGAAAATACAACCTATGATGAGGCAAAATTAATTTATGATGAAATTTACAAGGCGGCGTCAATAGAAGTAAAAAAAATGGAGAAGGAAACTCGAAATGATAGTGACTATGAAGGTATGGTCAAATGGAACAACCGTATAAAAGCAAAATTAAATATTGACAATTTTGCTTCGTTAAAATAAGCACATGCTAATTTATGAAGAAATCTTCCAAAAACCTTCCATTTAATCAGGTGGTATTGGCTGATTCCTACTTTGGTCTATAAACAGTTCATTTAAACTGTCCCGTAAAGCTGAATTGTCATACTGCCTAAGATCTCCACTGTATTCCATTTGGGTCGTGGCCCTGGTATTGATGACAATGACCCCTCCAACTCCCATTGGCCCATATCTGGAAATCGCAGCATTTCGCTCCAGAATAGCAATACGATCTATATCATGTGATGATAGGTAGGTAGGTGCGGTTTCTTGGATGAACCCATCCACATCAAAAATGGCCTTCGGAGGTGTTCTGATGGAATCATATATGGAATAAGCAATTCTACGTAAATAAACCTTTACCTCAGGTACTCGAACAACCCTCATACTGGGGCTGTAGGCTGACAAAGAGGTTAAAAAATCAGGACCTGTCGCCACCAAATCCTTACCGTTGATAACCTGAAAGGACGATGAAGAACGGTCTTTGTTTAAAACGCCTCTTGAGGTCTTGACAAGATTTGTGTTTTTGGGAAATTCGGCCAAAATATCTTTTTGGGTTTTTCGTTTCCTTTTCGTTAAGGTCACTTCATCCAACTCAGTTGCCTTTGGGGATAAGACTATTCTAAGTTCTTCTCCCTTTTCTGGAATGACAAGTTCATAACTGCCATATCCAAGGGAAGAGAACATTACAACCACATTAGGTTGTGCCTTTAAGGAGAACCAACCGCTTTCATCTGTTACTGTTCCACGTTGAGTGTCTTTAATGAAAACATTGACATTTGGAATGGGTGTATCCCAAACATCGGTCACCCTTCCCGAAATGGCCTTGTCAGAAGTTTGGGAGTAAATGGGCAAAACAAACCATAATGCTAAAAACGTCAACCAATTTTTCATAATCGTTTTATAACTAAAGCTGTGTCGATGAAATTTAATGGGGAGAAATATAGTATTAAAGATAATTTAAAAAAATTATATAGAGTTAGACTATACGCATTAAAGAGTTTTACCGGTAAACCATTGAATATTTTTTCTATTTTGTCCCGGTTAAAATGTTCTTTCTTTGAAAGAAAATCGATTCCTTTGTTTTAAGATTGATTTAAGCATATCAAAACTTTCAGGTCTTCAATTTTTTCAATTTTCCCAATTATGGAATTCGCTTTCCATACCATTATGATTTTGTGCAAGGTATCATGGACTGTCCTCTCTGCAATGGCAATAGTTTGTTCCATTAAAATGTTTTCAAATTCACAATAGCCTATAGTTATAAATAAATTTTCGTTTAAACTATTTATTCTTAGAGTGCCAAGGATTGATTTAATTTCATTGCGATTGTCATCCAAAGTAACTTTATTGTAGAGAATCAAGGTGTGTTCCTTTTCTTTTAACTTGTTGATTATATGCGTAATATCGTATTCTTTTTCATGTTCTATGGCCGTAAATGCGGTATCGGAAACCTTGGTGTAGTTTTTTAGAAAAGGGATTTCCCGGTAATTGCAATGAGAACTGCCTATAAGATTGAATTCCTCACTGGCTTTGGGTGTTGTTTTTTTGAATTACCATAACCTAAGATAAGTAATGATAATGGCCCGATGGGTAGAAATAGTCTCATTGGTCGAATTTTTACGAGCAGGATAAGTGTTCTCTTAGCCATTGGTAAAAGCGTTAATTCCTTACTGACAGTGGCCATAAACTGTACCAATTACCTCAAACAAAGAAATAATTTCACTACTATTTTTCTAAAGGGAATTTCGATAAATTTTGGTCCGTGGTAATAAAAAATGCTTTTCAACAAAATCCTTTAGCGGGTTATACTTCAGGCGCCATAAAACCTTACGAAATTATATTGTCCATGCACCTGAAATACATATAACCAAGCAAATATTTAGAGTTGTTAGGCTTAGAGGTAGTTTACGAGATCAATTTGTTCGGCGTCGCATAAGGCAGAAAGCTCTTTCCAAAGCTGATCCAAGCGCGCTTTATCCGTATTTTCCAAAGGTGAAATTTTCCTTCTGCTGTTTACGGTTAGATCAAGGCCTCTCAAGTTCATAAAATACTTTGCGGCGATCGAATATTTTTTACCGATGATGGATTTGTTAGCGAGCACAAAATCATTCACCTTTTTCACAGACTCCGATATTTCTTTATCTCGACCATTTTGCCACAAATATGAGAACAATTCCGGATAATAGTTACCTGCAATACAGGACATACCCGCACCACCATGGCGAATGGAATGTAAGACATCTGGTGAATGTGCATTGTAAATTCCTAAATTTGAATTGGAAGTTATCTCAATTTTTTGAACCACAAGGTCAGCATTGCAAGTTGTATCTTTAAAGTACAGAAAGCGTCCTGTTTTTTGGAGTTCATCTAACATTTCAGGGCCGATAAGCCTGGAATATGGTGATGGGCACTCATAAATGCCCAAGGGGATGTTCCCTGTTTGATTCAGGATACCGTCAAAGGAATTTAGTAGTGCGGAATCGCTTTCTTCCTTTTTGACCATTACGGAAGGTATCAAAACGACAGCCCTAACTCCGGTATCATAAATTTTCTTTATAAAATCTACATTTTTGGTCACTTCCCCCGAAAAGGTTCCTGTGGAAACCACAGGAAGTTGGGTATGCTCAACTACAAATTTTGTAAGGTCTATACGTTCTTGATCACTGAGGTCGTACATTTCACTCGAACCGCAATTAGCAAATAAGCCCGTGGCCCCAGAATCTTCATACCAACGAATTAATCGTTTTAATCCTTGGTAATCAATGGACAGGTCCTCATTGAAGGGTGTCATCATTACCGGCCAAAAACCACCGGGCAAATTCTTTTTAATGGAATCAAGGGGATTCATTTCAAATCCTCTACTTAACCACATTCCTCCTAGAGTGGTCATGAATGCGGTACTTATAAAATTTCTACGTGTCCAATTCATAGGTTAAAATTGTTAGTTATAATTATGCACTTTCGCGCAGGATTTTCAGTTTATCATAAATAATCTCATAACAAGAGGTATTTAATACTGGATTTTCGAGTTATTGATTCATGCCATCTAAATAGGCAGATAGAAAGCAATATCATTGCTTATTAATCCACTATGGATTTTGAATCCATAGTGGATTATTTCATATCAAAATTTATCTCTATATACTTTAAACTTAAATCGCCAGGTAACGGTTTACCTGTACCTTTGAGGTTAAAGTCATTAAGGGCTTTTCAAATATTACTGCAATAGCCACATTAGAGACCATGGGTCATTGACTGCAGGTTGTAATCGGCTCGTCGCCTCGTTTAGATTATCTTCATTAAAGGGATCCGACAAGATTTGTCTTTTAGGTATATCTTGACCTTTTGCACCCTGGATGACATTCTTTTCCAATTCTGGCAAACCTGTCCTTCTCCAGTCAAACCAGGCTTCACCTGTCAACCACCCTGCAATCCACTTTTGGTGCATAATAGGTACCATTTTATCTGTTGCATTGGTGTAAATTGATTGGGCATTGGCCATATAAGCGGCCTTGTCAAAAGCGACTAGGGAATTGCTGCCTTCATCATATACCGCAGAGCTGGCACCGTCAGTAATTTGCCACCGATCAAAGGATTTTTCAATTCCGCTGACATAGTAATCCATAGGGTTACCGCCAATCCAACCTCGTTCGCTCGCTTCTGCCAAAATAAATTGGGTTTCGGCACTGCTCATAAACATAGTTGCCGACAGTTCATTTGCATTCTCGGAATATATATTGGTTAGATAAGATATATGTGGATTGGATGAATCTCCCAAATATATATCTGGATCCAGCGCTGTAATACCGGAACGAACATCGGTTACCGTATTTCCCATGTTATAATCATTGGGTGCGCTGAGCGCAACCCCAAGTCCAACGAACAATGAAGTATTAACATCATTCGTCAAATCCGAATCAGCATTTCTAGCAGCAATATCTACCGTCGTGTTTCGCCTTACCCTACCATCAACCAACTCTACACCATCAGTAGCCCCAGGAAAAATTTGAACATCTACCGGTCTTATCCAAGTAGTTAATCTTGGGTCATTTAATTCGATAAGATCTTTAACAATAGTAGCAGAAGGTTTTCTTCGATAGAATTCTGACCGAAAAGTATACGAAAGTGGTCCCCCAGGAAAGCTGTTGTCAGAAGCAGAGCCTACCCATTTTACCGCAGCATTATCACTAATATCCGTCATAATAGGGTTTTCAGAAGGATTGTTGACTATAGACGCTATCTCCGCCGAAGGGTTCAAACCTGAAAGTGTTTTTTCTGATAAACGCATACAATATCTCAAGCGTAATGAATTGGCAAATTTTCGCCACTTTTGACCATCACCTTGAAAAACTACGTCTGCGTTAGATGCAATACCGATGGTACCAACACCTTTTAGCATTTCATTTGCTGTTGAAAGATCTGATAAGATGCCTAAGAAAACATCTTCTTGCGCATCGTACTTAGGCACAAAGGCATCACCTCTATCTTCGCCTTGTATGGCCTCTGAGTATGGGACATCACCAAATGTTGAAGTTAAAAAGCCATAAGTATATGACTTCATAATAAGGGATACCGCCTGGTAATACTTTTGTTCATCACCTTCCTTCTCTGTTTCCGCACGGTCATAAATATATTTACTATTGGTTAGGATCGGGAAGAAACTATTAAAATTTTTGGTGTCCCAAACAAAATAGAAACTATAGAAATCAACATTATCCCGTTGAAGGTATTGGCTACCGGCACTTACCTCTCTTGCTTTGTAGTTGGTTTCTACCTCATTTTTAGCTGTAGAGGTTAGCACATTCGTTAGTACAAATCTAATATCTATCTTACTCTCCGGTAGGGTATTGGAGCTAATATTGGTCTCGTCCAACGAATCACTACAAGAGCACACGGCTAGCATACTCAGTGATAGAATGGACCATCTTAAAGTTTTATATATCTTTTTCATTTTTTATCTATTTAAAATGTCAAATTAATTGTAAATCCTACGGGAGCAACCCATGGGAGGGCGTTCCATTTTTCCTTTCCTATGTCGTATGAACCGTTATTTTGATAATAGGCAAGTTCAGGATCTATACCAATATCAGCTGCATTCCATATCATAATATTCTTTGTAAAAACAGAGAATGAAACTCTTTGAGCCGAAATTTTTGAGGCAAATTTTTGAGGCAGATCATAGGTGAGCGTAATATTTCTCAACTTAATAAAAGAGAGATCATACATAAAGGAAGATCCCACATCCCATAATCCACCACCTGGTTCCACGACTTTATAAGCATCGAACAACACGGTTCCAGGACCACCAAAGTTCTCTGTATAAGTACCATCGCCATTAGCTACTACCCCAGGCCAAAAAGAACCATTGTCAAATCCGTTATAAGGAAAACCACCAGTTTGAGCATCCCTTCCCCCTACCCAAACATTATCCGCTTGGTATTTGGTAGGATTGGATTTAATTTCGTTAGCAAGAGCAGTTCCATCACCGTTAAAAGAGTTGGAACCCAAAATTCCGCTAAAAGTGCCGGCATCACCCTGCCATTTATCAACCCAACCAGAACGCGCTGTTCTCTTCATGGTTTCGGAATAGAAATTACCACCTTGTCGCCAATCAAGATTAGCGGATAATGTGAAATTCTTATACTTTACAGAAGTGTTCATGCCAACGTTAAAATCATTTGTGCTCTTACCCACCTTAGGTTTTAATGCGTTGTCCGTTTGAAATGTTAAGCCCCCATTATTATTGAGTATGGGCCAGCCCTCGTATTCGCCTGATTCAACTCTTAACACGCTGGTTGAATAAAGGTCGCCAATAATACCACCAACAAAGGTCTGTTGTGTTAAGCTTCCTGCGTTACCTACTCCAATTCTATCAATACCTTCTACTAATTCTACCAATCTACTTTCCTGTTTGGTAAAGTTAAAACCTAAATTCCATTCGAAATCAGCCGTACGTACTGGTACAGTATTCAAAGCCAATTCTATTCCAGTGTTTTCAACGTTGCCCGCATTAATCGTTGCACTACTGAAACCGGACATAGGCGATGTAGTTACCCCAATAATTTGGTTCCTATTTTGTGTCTTATACCAAGTTCCTTCAAATACAATCCGATTATTAACGAAACCTAAGTCGGCCCCAACTTCATAAGAAGTCGCTACTTCTGGTTTAAGCGCAGTGTTCGGCAAACTCGCCGGCACGGAGTATTGAATATCGTTACCCCAAAAAGTTTGATTCAATATTGGATTTATTGAATACGGATCTGTATCCTTTCCAACTTCTGCCCAACCCGTTCTAAGTTTCACCAAGGATACCCAACTCGGCATCTGGGTCATTTCTGAAACTAACATACTTAGTGAGGCCGACGGATAGAAATAAGATCTATTTTCTTTTGGTAGTGTACTCGACCAATCGTTACGTGCCGTTAAATCTAGGTAAACCATTTCCTTGAAACTTAAGGAAGCCAATCCGTAAAGACTGTAAATTTCCTTTTCAAATACGCCTGAGTTATAACCCAGCCCTGGCCTGGCTACATTGGACAGGGTATATAATGCCGGTAATGTAAGCACATCACCACCTCCATAAAGGCTTGTATTTTTGCTGCTCAAATAGTTTCCACCAACAGAAGGGTTAATTCTAAAATCACCTACTTTTTTATCATAAGAGAATAGGAAATCTACATTGGCCTCCCTTTCATCAAGCTTGGTTTGTTCGTATGCCCCAAATGGTTTTACGGCAGAACTACCAAATCCGTCATAAGACCAAGGATAGATAGACTCAATTTTCTCATTGTTAGCACTATAAGATACACGGCCCATGGCTGTTAAACCAGGTAAAAGATCAATATCCAATCGCACATTTCCAAAGCCACGGATCTGATCTAAGGTTCTGTCTCTTTCATAGGCAGAGAACCATGGATTATTAGGAAGAGCTCCAGCTCTTCTTTGTTGCGAACCCTCTACTTCCCAATAATCTTTAAGGTCATTAATATTCACATGAGGTGGGTTGGCGAAAATATCCATATAGATATCATCACTTCCGTTGTTTGTTAATGGTAAATTATCTGATGTAGGTTTAGAAATAGTAATATTGGTAGTGAGTTTTACCTTGTCGGTTATCTTATAGCTAGTCGCCAGCGAAAATCCAAGTCTTTTCAACTCCATTCCAGGGGTAATTCCGTCACTTTTCATGTGGTTAATGGAAAAATTAAAACTACCACGGTCATAATTTCCACTTATACTGGCATCCGTTTGGGTCGATAGCCCCGTTTGAAAGAAATCCTGTAAACTATTATCATACATTTTTAAGGGTTGAGGTTGCCCATTGGTATTCCATTGCACTGCTTCAACACCTGCTCTTGCACCATACCAATATTGCCAGGATGATTCGTTAAACTGGCCCTTTTGACCAGTAGTAAAGGTATTTTGTAATTCAAAATAATTATAGGGTACACTAAGAGTAGTACTCTGTGTAAACGAAACTCCGATGCCCTTTTTTGCACCCTCTCCAGAATTGGTAGTGATAATAATTACCCCATTACCAGCTCTGGAACCATATAGGGCAGCAGCACTTGCGCCTTTTAGCACCGAAATACTGGCTATATCCAAAGAGCTTATATCGCGCATGGCGTCCGTATTACCAACAGGAGAGCCATCAATAACGAGCAGAGGCTCGTTGTTGCTGGTCAAAGAGGTCTGACCTCTAATAATGACATTCATTTTAGCATTAATGTCACCCCCCATTTCGTTTATTTGTACGCCGGACATTTTACCAGAAAGTCCGCTCAATACATTGGTATTGGGCTGCTGATTTAATGCTTCGGCTTCTACCACGGCTACGGCATATCCCAAAGCCTTTTTTTCTCGTTTCATACCCAAAGCCGTAACCACGACCTCGTCCATTTTTTCAGCGGCATAATCGAGTAACACTTCGAAAGAAGTTTGATTGCCCACTACTACTTCCTTGGTTTCCATTCCAATGTAGGAAACAACAAGAACGGCCTGTGCATTGGGAACGGCAATAGTGAAATTTCCGTCAAAATCGGATACTACCCCTTTGGAGGTTCCTTTTAAAACAATGTTTGCTCCTGGCAACACCTCACCGTCAACATCTTTTACAGTTCCGGATATTTCAATTTGTTGCGCGACAATTTCTAAGGCTCCTAGTTCGACACTAATGATATCAGGTCCAAAAAGTATGGACTCGCTATTGTCATATACGTGAGCACTAATATTGAAAATAGCACCGCAGAATAGCAAGATAGTTAGCTTAAATTTTAAATTGTTTTTAGGAGGGCAGGACCGCCTACTCCTATCATTAAGAAGGTTTTTCATAATTAAGTGTGGATTATTTGATGGGTATTCATTTGCTCTTAATCGGAAGGTGTTCGCGCAACTTCCGATTATAATAATGTGTTGGTTTTCATTTGGTTTGTTTCATATAATATTCAGTTTTCGGGTTGGTTTAATATTATTTTAGGCAATTGTAATTTCGGTATGAGCTTAGAAAAGGATTCAATAATTAATTAGGTTGACTCACCTTCCATCATTCCCACAATTTTCGATGAAAGGTCATTTTTTTCAGATTAAAAGGCTTCAACGATTAAGCAAATTGATGTTAATTTATCTGTTATTTTGCACAAATACACAGCAAAAATGCTTTATCGATTAAGCAATAATAATGATAAATTTTTACTTTTTGCAAATTTTTACCTTAAAAAAATTAAGGATTTCCTAAATACAACATGTATCGGTTGATTAAACTATAAAAAAATATAGGCTTCGCTGGTTACAGCACCCGAGCCAAGACGAAAATCTGTAATTAAAGGTCTAGGTAGTATGTACATTTTGCCCCTGTTATCTTTTACGGAGGCTGAAGCTTAATTTTGATAACAATTAATAGCTATAGGTATTTAGTACTAGGCCTAACGCCTTTATTAGGGAAGCTTTACCTATTTAAAATTTGATTCTAATTTTTTCATTTCCATGGTTAGAATCCTGTTTCTAGAATAGTTAAAGAATCAAATTATCAGCAAATGGAACTTTCACCACAGAAAATGGCCATTTCCCAACATTTATTTTATACAACCAAACACCTACAATACATTAGCAGTGTAATAATAGCGAAATAAAAAATTTTTCATTTTCATATAGTGTTCTCGTAAAAGAGCTTTGTCTTAAAGGATGAGGCTCTTTTTAGTTTAGGGCATTTCTCACTATAGTCGATACATGTAATAATCTCCAATTATAGACAAGCCCCACTAATTATCCTTCTACTTGAACAATCTGGGCGTTGGCCATAAATAAGTCTTGCATGCGTTCCATGCGCGGATCGAATTTCGTGGAAAATATGGCATACTGACAGCGCTCCAAACTTTCCGGGATTCGAATCACATCCGAAAAAGGTGTGGGTTTGGACAGGAATTCTGCATCGTCCACAATAAATAATTTAAGCTTACCTAGATTGATACCGTTGAGGTAAAAAATCTTGCTCAATCTTTTTGGAGTGGCGATAACAATATCGACCCCATCAAAAATATCATTTCTTTGCGCTTCAATATTATGTTCTTCATAAACAGGGTAAATCCGGAGGTCCATTCTCCTTGTGAAGCGTTCAAATTCACTTTGCAAGGCCAAGGCCGATTCTTTATCCTTTACGTAGATTAGTGCCCTTGGAGCATCTTCAAAGGCCGCGCAATCTAACTTTTGAAGTGTACTGATAATTATGGAGGTAGTCTTTCCGGCACCTTCTGGCGCTATACCAAAGATACTGGATCCCCCTTTTATTTTTGAAAGGATTGCTTTTTGAAAGGGAAGAGGTTCTTTTATTCCCGCAGCGTCCAATGCATCTTTCAACTCTTCCTGTATTTTTTTGAATGCCATATTTTAGTATTAACTACTTGTATTTTAAAATTTTAATTTGGCTCATATCAAGTTTCTCTAGACAGACCACAACTTTTGATCACTTCACAACAATAGTTTTCCCCATAAGGCCTTCTACCCTACTTTAGCAGTGTAATAAAAACGAAATAAAAAATTTTTCATTTTCATATAGTGTTCTCGTAAAAGAGCCTTGTTCCAAAAAACAAGGCTCTTTTTAGTTTTTGGGGTTATTATGTTGAATTATAGGATTATGGAATCCAATTGTTCTTGCCGAAATTTGGTTTGCGTTTTTCCAAGAAGGCATTTCTTCCTTCTTTGGCCTCTTCTGTCATATAGGCCAATCTTGTTGCCTCACCTGCAAAAACTTGTTGCCCCACCATTCCGTCGTCAGTAAGGTTCATGGCAAACTTTAGCATTTTTATTGAGGTGGGGGATTTTTCAAGAATTTCCTGGGCCCACTCATAAGCGGTATTTTCCAATTCATCATGTGGAATAACGGCATTTACCATTCCCATATCCAAAGCGTCCTGGGCGGAATAATTTCTACCAAGGAAAAATATTTCCCTAGCTTTTTTCTGTCCTACCATTTTTGCTAGATAGGCGGAGCCGTATCCACCATCAAAACTGGTAACATCCGCATCTGTCTGTTTAAAAATGGCATGTTCCTTACTGGCCAAGGTTAGATCACAGACCACGTGTAAACTATGTCCGCCTCCAACTGCCCATCCAGGAACCACTGCAATGACCACTTTGGGCATAAACCTAATGAGACGCTGCACTTCCAAAATATTTAGGCGGTGCATGCCGTCCTCCCCAACATAACCTTTATGTCCCCTAGCCTTTTGGTCGCCACCACTACAAAAGGAATACACTCCATCCTTTGTAGACGGACCTTCACCAGAGAGTAATACTACACCAATGCTGGTATCCTCTTGGGCGTCATAAAACGCCTGATAAAGCTCACTTGTAGTTTTGGGCCTAAATGCATTTCTAACATTAGGCCTGTTAAAAGCGATACGGGCTACGCCCCCACATTTCTTATAGGTTATATCTTCAAATTCACGAACTACTTCCCAATCAATTTTTTTCTGCATTCTAAAAAAGTTTTAACAGTTACCAAAGATAACACACTTTACTTTATTCGTAAGACCCGTATTGAAATACGAAAGTAAACCAACTGGCCAAAGGTTCTTCCGCGTCTAGGATTCGCTATTTTTTTCCTCGATCCATTTGGACATAAACTTGGTACTTGCCATGGTATGGTGTAAAAGCATGGCACCTATAAAATTCCGAGATCTGTGCCCGTTCAAATCATGGGCTATCCGCCCTATTACATCCAATAATCCTTGCTGCAGAACGGTTTTGTTGTAATAGTTATTGATAATGTCAATACCCTGCTGTTGGGCCAAGGACCACTTTTCCCTGTTTTTATATAAGTGTATGGCCGATTCTGCAAAATCTTCGGGCCCATTGGCAATTATTCCGTTCCAAGGCAAGTTGGCACAAATGCCTTCAGCCCCTATTTCTGTTGTAATACTAGGTGTACCATTTAGCATGCCATTTAACAATTTACCCTTTACCCCTGCCCCAAAATTTAAAGGGGCCAAATTTAACCTTGCCTGGGATATTACCTCGCTGGCATTATGGGCATGTCCCATTATGTGAAATCCTTCTTTAGGATTGTTCAACTGTTTAATGCTGCCTGGCATATACGCACCATAAATATATAGGTTGGTACTGCTTAATTTTTGGCGGATCAAAGGCCATATTTCCTTTTTAAGGGTTTGTATGGCGTCAATATTTGGGGCATGTTTACCATTGCCTATGCAGACAAAGTCTTTTTTTTGGTCAAAAGCGAGCCAGTTCTTCTGTTGTTCCTCATCAATCGCATCATACATCATGGGCAAGTGCAATAGTAAACCCTCCTCTATTTTTACCGTCTTGGTCAATAGGTCCATTTCGTGAAGGGATATGATCAAACTAAGATCACATCTATAAATACTGGCTATTTCACGTTTGGTCTGGTCTTGGTCCAACCAATTTTGGGTAGTAAAAGGGAGCGATTTTTTATAGGCCAGTTGTCTACAATACCTAAGGGAATGTAAATCTTCTGTGTCCAAAATGCGAATGGCATTCGGAGTATTCTGCACAACGCGCCACCCAAACTGCTCTTCGGTCATAAAACGATCGTAAAGAACAATATTTGGATTTAAATGCTTGATGAAGATATCAAAACTGGAATGATTGAGTAAAATAGGCTTTGCACTAACGCCAATACCCTTCAGGTCATAGGAGTATTCACTTTCCGCAGCAGTACTGGCAAAAGTTATCTGGTACCCCTGCTCCAAAAAGAAATGGATCAACTGCAACATTCGGCCCCCAGCTGCGGTTGTATTGGGTTCCGGCCAGACATAGCCTATGATCAATATTTTTTTATCCATACTGGGGGTGATCTTAGCTACATTCGCTTGGCGAATTTCTGAGAAATTTTAGAACGCAGTTTGCGCTCATAGTCCTCTTCCAACCACTCTTTGTAATTTTTGGTGTTGTTCATAATACAATAAGAATATTGGCGAACCCTGTAGGCTATCTCCTCTTTCAATTTTTTTGCCAAAATTCGGGCGTCAAAAACATCCTTACTATTTTCCACGCATATTGTAGCGTGCTGTTCAATGCTGTTTTCCAATACAGTTTTCGATTTAAGACCTTGGGCAAAAACTTTTTTGTATTCCGCTTTGATGTCAAATTCGATATTATTGGACTTACCAAATAGTGCCTTAAGTTCATCCGGCATCTCATACACAAAATCCCGTTCAATTTCCTCATCATTTTTTAAACTTTCCAAAAAGAAATCTGGAAAGTGAAAAATTTCCTGCCAATCTATGGGAGCGTTCCAAAGGCCAAATCGGGCTACATTATTTCCTAGATCCACCACTGTAAACTCATTTTTATTGGGCAGTATTCGGGAACCCCTCCCAATCATTTGAAAATAAAGTGTCAGTGACTTGGTGGCCCTGTTTAAAATAATGGTCTCAACGGTAGGTTCATCAAAACCAGTGGTCAATATACTTACCGAGGTTAGTATGGCATCCGGTGTTTTTGAAAACCATTTTAAAATTTCCTTACGTTCGGAAGCACTGTTCTTGTTATCCAAATGCCGAATGTTGTATCCAGCTTTTTTAAAGGTGTCAAAAACATATAGTGAGGTATTTATACCATTATTGAAAATAAGGGTTTTGGTACCTTTCGCAATCTCTTCATAGGCATTGACCAATTTGGTAAGCATATTCTGGTTGCCATAAAGTTCGTCCGAAGACTTCACCGTATAATCCCCGCTTATACCCAGTTTTAGGCTTTTGAGGCTTACGTCGTAATTGTACATATTGGCCTTGGCCAAAAAATTCTTACCAATGAGTGATGAAATAGATTCCCCAACGATCAATTTTTGATAGTGGTCCTTCATTGGGAGTTTTATATTGGAACTCAACGGCGTTGCCGTGACCCCAAGAATAATGGATTTTTTAAAATACTTGAATAATTTTCTAAAAGAATTATAATGGGCTTCATCAATAATTACCAATCCAATATCATTGATCTTTACCTTGTCATCCTGAAGTCTATTGTTCAAGGTTTCTACCATGGCCACAAAACACATGTATTGGTCCTGGTCCTGAAGTTCTTTTACCTCACTATTAATTATTTTATTTTTAACGCCAAAACCTTTTAACATTCTGGAGGTCTGGCTACTTAACTCTATCCTATGGGTAAGAACTACTACCTTTTTATTGGTTTTGCGAATATATCTTCTGGCAATTTCTGAGAATACAACCGTTTTGCCACCTCCTGTGGGTAATTGGTACAATAGGTTAATATCGTCCGCGGATTCTTCCAAACACTTAAAAATGGTGTTTAGATCCTCCTCTTGATAATCGTAAAGGGTTTTTTCTATACTTTCTTTAGGTTGGTCCAAATTGCAATGGGCATTTTTAAAATTAAGAATAATCAAACCTTACAAAATTAAGAGTTTTTTACACTGGTATCAAATTTAAAAGGCAAAAACATAAAATTGACCAACCTGCTATGGCTTAGATGGGAAGTTATGTTGCCAATGGAAAAAGAAGATTATGGATAAGGTGGTATTTAAATTTGGATAAAGGATAATTTCTTAGGGTTGATCATAATTTAGTGGTGAAAGAGCCTATTTAGTCTATTATGTCCAATGACCTTGAGAAGTCTTCCGTGTTCGGCCATTGGTGGTCTGTGACAAATACATAGCAAGTAACAATTCGGTCCTTATAGTCAATAAGCAACGCGTTTACGGAAATATATTGAATTAATTCATTAAATGAATTCCCCATACTTTTATAGAAGGCCTCCGGGACGTTTTTCTCTAAGGAAAAAGATTGGGCAACTTCTAAGTTGTACAACATAAGATCAGAGATCAGATGAGGGTCTACCCCTAGTTTCATGAAGTGTTTTATATATTTTTGGGCCACAGACCTTCGGGCCTTTGGTCTTTTTCTTTTTAAGGGAAAGTACTCATTGGATATCTTTATTTTTGCTTCCTGTACCATTTTGTCCTCCTTGGGGTTGAATACAAAATCGTAATATTCCTTTACGGCAGGAAATCTGTGATATAGGTCAATTAATTGTTCCTCCAGCTCCTTCTTCTTTAGTGCTGACAAATATTTCACCAAGGCTCTTTTACTCATTCTTCCAATTAATTCGATTTTAACTTATGTAACGCAATTTCTGTTATAAAAATTAAAAATAACACAAGAAAGTAAATTAGTATTTTAAAAATTGGATTCCATAATGAATATCTTAAACTTCTCATAAATTATGTATAAGTAATGCTGCTTTCTTTGGAAAAGACATAAAAAAAAGGTATAATGAGAGATTAACACTTCTAATTCCAAATAAAAATATATGAGGCAACTAAAGATCATCAAGCAGGTTACGAATAGGGAATCAAAATCACTAGACAAATATTTGCAAGATATCAGTAAAATAGAGTTGATCACAGCAAATGAAGAGGTAGAATTAGCACAAAAAATAAGGGATGGAGATCAGATGGCCTTGGAGAAGCTTACTACAGCTAATTTAAGATTTGTGGTTTCCGTTGCAAAACAATATCAAAACCAAGGATTAAAGCTACCTGATTTAATCAATGAAGGTAATGTAGGCTTGGTTAAGGCGGCAAAGCGTTTTGATGAAACCAGAGGGTTTAAATTCATTTCCTACGCGGTTTGGTGGATACGGCAAGCTATCCTACAAGCGCTGGCGGAGCAATCCAGGGTTGTTCGATTGCCCTTGAACAAGATTGGTTCCATAAACAAGATTAAAAAAACATTTTCGTATTTGGAGCAGGCGCATCAGCGGCCACCATCACCTGACGAAATAGCCAAAGAATTGGAAATGTCCGTTAGCGAGGTAAAACAATCGTTAAAGAATTCGGGAAGGCACGTATCAATGGATGCCCCTCTAAAAGAAGGAGAGGATTCCAATCTATACGATGTTTTAAGGTCAGGAGAGTCTCCAAGACCTGATATGTTATTATTGCAGGAATCCTTAAATACCGAGATCAATAGGGCTTTGGATACACTTTCCCAAAGAGAGGCAGATGTGGTAAAATTATACTATGGTATCGGCGACTTACAGTCCATGACTTTAGCGGAGATCGGACTGACTTTTGATCTCACCAGGGAAAGAGTCAGGCAGATACGGGAAAAAGCCATTAGAAAGCTTCGCCATAATTCCAGAAGTAAATTACTTAAAACGTATTTGGGTTAAATTTGTAAATACAAAGAGGCCTAATATAACACTGTTATATTAGGCCTCTTTGTTTCTTAATCAATTTTTTTTAAGAATAACTTAATTTACTGATATTGAAATCGATTAGAATTTCATTTAAATCTTCAATAAAATTTAAATAAGCTGCGTTGTCTGGATTTTGTTTTGCCATCTTAAATTGGGGTTTTAGATTCTTAATTTGGGGCTGCACTACATATAGTCCAACTCCACCAATTCGTTTAAACTCAAAATTTCATTTAAATCTTGAAGGAACACTAAATATTCCTCTCCGTAGGTATCGTATAACATAGTAAGACTTGGTTTAAATTATTATTGTTTGGGTCAATAATTATTCTGTAAACATATTTATTATCTTTTTTTGTACCAACAAATTGTTGTGTATAGTGGGATTTTAGTTGTCAAATGAGGTGATTATTATGTTTTATCTATTGAAAATTTTGTTGGTCAGATCTTTCAACTGCTCTAGAAAATGGATCTCTTCCAATTCCTGAAAATTTACATCGCCCCTATTAACAGTCCCTTCCTGATCAATTAATTTCTCTGAGGGAGCCATATCAAAATCTATTTGAAATAGGTCATTGAATTCCATAGAATCCCTATTTGTGCAAACCTTATCGTTGTGGGTTACCTTAGTAAGTCCTGCTTTTATACTTGAAGGAGTTTTAGAGGTTTCCATATCTTCTGTGGTAGCATGCTTGGCTGCCTCCACAGAATCTGTACTATGGTCGTTTTTGGAAATTGTAGGGTCAGCTTTTTGATTATTTTTTATATCCTTCAATTTGTTTTTAAGAATTGCAGAAACGGATCTGGCTTTCTCGCGAATCATGCGGATTGGATGATTATGCAAGGTCTCCAAAAAGTCAAGTTCATGTTGTTCCCCTATCTGCACAATTTCTTCCAACAGAATAAGTTGCGATTCCATGTCCAAAGCGTTGAACAATCGATTGAAAACATAATAATTGCCAAATTCCAAATTGTCCGTATTTGTTTCCAGATCGTCTTCATCATCCGGATACTCGGAAAGAAATTTGAATATTATTTCTTTTATAAGATTGCTTATGGATTCATTTTCTTCCACATCCATCATTTCACTTAAAACAGGAACCTCGCGAATATCTCCCAATTCGGCTATGGCATGTAATAATTTAACCCTTTTGGACTCCCTATCCGAATAGAACTTTACTGCGGGTAGTTGCATTCTGCCCAAATCCAGTACATCATTATCAAGTATGTCGGTGTCTTCCTCCAATTGTTCCTTAACATGCGACTTTAACATATCGCTGATTTGTTTTTTTATGAATGGATCTATGACCACCTCGTAATCCACTTCTATTTCATGAAGATCCAGAATTGGATTCATGGCCTCTTGCTCCTCTTCCACTTCAAGTATTAAGGGCAAAAAATCTATGTTTAAAAACGAAGCTTCCTCTTTAAGGTGTGGGGAACTCTTTTTTTCATTTTCAAATTCCCTGCTTATACCTTCGTATGGGTTGATTTCAAAATCTTCGAGGTCTAAGAACTCCATTAAAAAATCCATATCGTGGCCAACTAGCAAGGCTTCCTGTACCTCCCGGGATATATCATCGGTTTCTGCATCAACCTGTTTCACCAAAGGAATAAAATCAATATTTAACTCCTTCCCAATGTTGTTGTGGTCAGTTATACCGTCTCCTGACAAACTACCATCCATGGGTGGCTCACAACTTAAATCTTCCATATGTGATTTCGGGCTTTTTGACTTCTTGTTTTCCATATTCTTAAAATCAGGGATTGTGGTACTGGAAATACTGTTGTTCACTAGACTTTTAAACTTTTCAAAAATTTCAATATTTAATTCAAATTCCTTGCATATCCTATGGATTATAGGTTTGGCATCATTTTCAAGTTCATTGTTGAGCTCTTGCAGTACAGTGGTCATTATACGCCTATTTCCCGCCAGTCTTAAAAACTTCCACAATTCTAGCTTTAGATCGTTTAGCGCCCTAGCCTCGATCACAACCTTTCCTTGCTCATTTTGGATCAGCTGGTTTATAATTCCACGGATATGGTGCTTTTTTAAATCACTATTATTCCATTTTACAAATAGACTATTCCTAAAGAGGAAAATGATTACTAAATAGGACACGGTCAATAGCCCTAATAAGGCTGATAGATCCCATAAAAGGTTGGTATGCATTTTGGGTATATTCACTTTATGGTGGTTTTTATGTTCTATTGTTTTTCAACAAGATCAATTCCCTTTCAATAGCCTTCTCCAGCATGGGATAGGCCAATAAGAGTTGATCGTATAATTTTCCAATTCTTGGTAAGTCCTTATTGGTTTTACAGCAGATAATAATTTCATCCACAAGGGAATATAAGTTGTCGGCTTTCATCATAGAAAGTCCCGTTTTAACGGTATGCGCTGCAAATCCTAAGCGACTAAAATTTCCTTCAGGGATATAGATATTGGCTCTGCCAATAAAATCCAACATATTTTGTTTAAATAGCCCAATTAGCTCCTCCAATAGGTCTATTTCTCCCATGCATTCTTCCAAAATGCTGGTTAAACTAATCCCAAATGTTTCTTTTTGTATTAAAGATGTATTAGCTCCAGTACTCGGTTTTAGGGAAGGTTTGATTACTAATTGCTTTCCTTTATTGTAAGGTATGGTGAATTTGAAGGCAGCGCCATCACCCAAGGTCCCCAATTTCGCCATGGAACCATTCAACATTTCAATTATTCCCTTAACAATGGCAAGGCTGATCTCTGAATCCAAAACGCCGGTTTCTTCACTTTTAGGAAAAACCACATTGGAACTGAATTCGTTTTTTTGGATGTTGGTTAGCGATTCTGTTATTTCAAAATCTACCAAATAGTTAATCCCTTGTTGTTTTCTGAGTTTAATTTTTAGAAGGATGTTTCCTTGGTCTATAAATTTTATTGAATTCCCTAAGAGGGTTAAGAGAATTTGGGATAATTTGGAGGGATCTCCATTCAGTATTTCAGGTATTTGGGTATCCAAATCCACCTGTAAACTAACATCCTTATTCGTAATTAGGGTATTGCATAGATACAGCGTATCCTTTATAATGCTGTAAAAATTGAAATCTATATTTTCAAACTTTTCGTTTCCTGAAGTAAGCTTGGTATATTCCAATAACTGATTTATTATTTCCAAAAGGTTACTGAAGGAGTTGCTTATAGAATTAAGTTGTGATATTTGCACCGTCGTCAACTTCCCCTCTTTTATTAGATCAACGGACTCGATAATTTTGTTGATAGGAGTTCTAATTTCATCACCTACTTTTTTAAGAAGCTTACCTTCTACCCTATTCAAATTATTTTTTGAAGTGTTGGTATTCTCCATGTGCCCAATGGACATGTCAAAGGCTTTGTTCTCAATACCAAAAGGAGAGTCACTCAATTTGGGCCCCAGAACTTTTTCCTCTAGACGATATTTAAATGTCATAAAGGATTTTTTTAATAGGGAAGCTTCTTCGGAAGTCAACTCTTCAAAGGAAAAATGATTTAATTGACCCTCAAGATTGGTCAGATGGGATAGTAGGTTGTTCGGTTTCAATTTGTAATGTTTGGGTTCTGTTAGGTTAAAACTCTCCTTTTAAAGTTCCGTTTACAACTAAATGTTATATAGGCTTCATTTTATGTTGTCAAATGCCGTTATTTGTATGTATCAAAACCTATTAGCATGAAGCATTTTATCGGATTTATATGTATTTTAACGATTGTGGCCTGTAAGGATAAGCAGGAAAAATTAACGGAATCCATCGAAGAAAAAGCGGCGCGAATTCACAGGGAGGTTATTACAATAGATACCCATGTGGATATTAATGTGGCCAATTTTACCGATACTATAAACTATACGCAAAAATTGGACAATCAGGTAAACCTGCCAAAACTCAACAGTGGTGGCTTGGATGTACCTTGGTTAATCGTCTATACCGGTCAAGGGCCTTTGGACGAAGGGGGATATGCCCTGGCCAAGGAAAATGCCATGGCAAAATTCAAGGCCATTCATAGGTTATGTGAGGAAATAGCACCGGAATCAATTGCACTTGCCTTTTCCTCAAAAGATGTAAATAGTATTATTGAATCTGGCAAGAAAGTGGCCATGATAGGGGTTGAAAATGCCTACCCTATTGGAGAGGACCTATCCCAATTTGAAAACTATTACCAATTGGGCGCTCGATATATTTCACTTTCCCATAATGGGCACAGTCAATTTTGTGATTCCAATACTGGCGAGGCCGATGGTATTTGGTTGCATAATGGATTGAGCGACCTTGGAAAAAAAGCCGTAATTGAGATGAATAGATTGGGAGTAATGATCGATGTGTCCCATGTATCCAAAGAATCCATGAAACAAATGATAGCCTTGTCCAAAGCCCCTATTATCGCCTCCCATTCCTCTGCACGTTCCCTCTGCGATCACAGTAGGAATTTAGATGACGAACAATTGTTGCTCATGAAAGAAAATGGTGGTGTAGTACAAACAGTAGCCTTTAGCTCCTATTTGAACACTGGCAAACACGAAGCCTTTACCAAGTTTTTACCAGAGTTCTATAAAGAAGTTGCCAATTCTTTGGGTATAGATTGGTTTGAAGGTGATGCCCTGGCAAACCTGGACCAGGAAAAGAAAAGGACCTTTCAGGCTAATTATGAAAAGGTAGTCTCGAAAGCTAAGGAGTTGTTGGTGACGAAAAGTGATGCCCCAAAAGCGGTCAACGTCTCCGACTTTGTGGACCATATTGACTATATGGTAGATTTAATAGGCATTGATCATGTGGGGATTAGTTCGGATTTTGATGGAGGCGGTGGTATAGATGGTTGGTCAGATGCCTCGGAAACCCCCAATGTTACACTTGAATTGGTAAGACGAGGGTATAACCAAGAGCAAATTACCAAACTTTGGGGCGGCAACTTACTACGGGTATTGGATCAGGTACAGAAAATTGCTAAAGATCTAGGTCAAAGCTAAGCTTCTGCGGCCAATCTATCTTTGACAAATTCTATTTTGGTTTTACCATGGGGCTTCGGTTTTCCGTCGGCACCTAGATTTACCATTATTATATTATCTACGGTAACAATGGTTTCCCTAGTCATCTTATTGCGTACCTCGCAGTTGAGCGTCAAAGAGGTTTTTCCGAATTTCACCACATCTATGCCTATTTCAACAATGTCTCCTTTTAAGGCCGTACTCATAAAGTTTATTTCGGACATGTATTTGGTAACCACACGCTTATTTTCCAATTGTATAATACTATATAGCGCAGCTTCCTCATCGATCCAGGCGAGTAACTTCCCGCCAAACAATGTTCCATTAGCATTTAAATCTTCAGGCTTTACCCATTTTCTAGTATGAAATCTCATAACAACGTTATTTTGATTGCAAAATTAGTAAAGAATTTTACCCAAATACCTTCTAAATGAAGAAATGTCAGCCGATTTAGGTATATCCAAATTAAGTACTAAGCTTTTATTCAAAATGGAAATAAAATAGGTAGATAATAATGAACACTCCAATATCATGGGTTTACTTTTGGAAAAAAGCAGCGTGTATTTGAAAGAACGGAATTGCTTACTGCAAAGAGCAACTAACAATTAGGCCCTTGTTTTATTGTTTAATTGTATAGGTGCCAAACCTTAATGTTCATAACCTCGTTAAAAACTATATTGGAATACCCAATACAAAAAAATATGAATCCCTACCTTTATAAAAACACCAATGATATGAGCGATAGGTCCCATAGTCTTTTGGAAATTCGTCCTATAATCCCTTCAGCCAAAGTAACGGAAAATATGAGCAGTGATGAGAGGTTTCAAAATAAAACCTTACGTCCCGTGATTAAAATGCAAAATGAATTACTGCTGTTGGTTTTTCAAAATTACATTGCGAAGCATAAAAATAGTTTTTATGAATTAGGGTTGCCAAAACGCCTGTTTTTTATAGAAAACGCAATTCAAAAGGATATTAAGTTCAGAAATTCCTTAAAGGGAATTATTATAGGACAGTTTACTACAGAGGAGTATGTATTATACATTCAAAACTCTTCTTCTTTAAACAAGCGCATGATGCAAATGGTGGTTGAGCGACTTAAAGATCAGGTTCAGTTTTTTGAGAATAGCGCTTTACAACCGGCCTAATCTCTTAATCCAGTAGGGACTCTCCATTGAGATTAGTAGTGAGTACCTCGCTCATAAAATTAAAATATGGGCGTATTGCTTTGAAAGATAGGTCTGCATGGGAAATAAAGTCGGGGGCCAAAACCTCCTTATCCGAAAAATTTCGCACAAAAATAAACTGTTTTCTTTTGATCAGATCAATGTTGGGATGCTCTTTGCTAAAGCCAGATGGTGCAGTCTTTAGTTCATCGCCCTGCAGTTTACCCCATATTTTCTGAAATCCTTTCTCGTTAATAATAGACCGGATGCCTGTTGCATCTGTTTCAAATTCCTTCCGTATTCTTAATAGGTCCTCCTTGTTAGGTTCCCAAAATCCGGCCGCGATAAAAGATTCACCAGGTTTTATACGTACATAGTATCCTCCCCGCAGCCTAAGGCCTGCCCTCGAGAATGATCCAGCAAAATGGGTCTTATAGGGTGTTTTATCTTTGGAAAAGCGTACATCCCTGTATATCCTAAACATTTTTAATTTTTCAATGTCATCATGGATTTTCAACTTGTCCATTAAAGAGGTATAAAAACTTTTTACCCCGGATTCCAGCCCCTTAAATTCACTTTTGTGCTCCGTGAACCATTCCCTGGAATTGTTTTTTTTTAGTTTTTCCAAAAATTGAAATACATCTTTAGTAATTACCTGCTGTTGTATACGACTCATAAGACATTATCTTTGTGCTAAAGTTAACCAAATTAGCATAAGCTGATTTTGAAATAATGGTTAATTTTGAACTTATAACTAAAATTGTAAATGGATAAAGCATCTATAATAAAAAATATTAAGGAGCATAAAAATCAGCCTAACCTCAGGTTTCAATTAAAGGAGAGAACGGAATTATTTACAGATCGTTTATTTTACACCTTGTTTGATATAGACACCCCTGTGGACGAAAACCTGGATCTATTGGAAAAGGAATTTGATTCATTGGTGGACTTGGCATGTTGGCAGGTGGACAAGCCTTGTAAAAGGGTTTGGGAAAATTTTGTGGTCCGCTTACCAGAGATTTTGGAAAAACTAAATTTGGATGCCGAGGCAATTGTAAATTGTGATCCAGCTTCCCTTTCCATTGAGGAGGTATATATGGCCTATCCTGGTTTCTATGCCATCGCCATTTACAGATTGGCCCATGAACTTTATGTAGACGGATTTCCGTTGGTGCCTAGGTTAATGACGGAATATGCGCATAGACAAACTGGGGTTGATATAAATCCAGGAGCACAAATTGGAAACTCTTTTTTTATAGATCATGCTACAGGAGTGGTCATTGGTGAAACCGCAATTATTAAAAATAATGTAAAAATCTATCAAGGGGTAACCTTGGGTGCTTTGTACGTTGCCAAAAAATTGCAGAAAATCAAGAGACACCCAACGATAGAAAACAATGTTACCATTTATGCCAATGCAACCATACTTGGCGGAGAAACTGTTATAGGCGAGAATTCCGTTATAGGTGGAAATGCATGGTTAACAGAATCTGTGCCGGCCAATTCAACGGTTTATCATTCACCCATAATTAAAATAAAAACCTTACCTCATGTCTCATAGTATTTTGGATATTATAGGGAATACTCCCATGGTAATATCAAAAGTTGTCAATACCAACCCCAATGTTAAACTACTTTTTAAACTTGAAGGCAATAATCCAGGAGGAAGTGTAAAAGATCGTGCTGCACTTAATATGATCAAGGGCGGATTGGAAAGGGGCGATTTTGATAAAAACTCCAAGCTGATAGAGGCTACAAGTGGAAATACTGGAATAGCCCTGGCCATGATTGCCGGAGTTTACGGGTTGGATATAGAATTGGTGATGCCGGAAAACTCCACCAAGGAAAGAGTGCAGACCATGAAAGCGTATGGAGCCAAAGTAACCCTTACCCCTGCCGATGTGGGTATTGAAGGAGCAAGGGATTATGCAGAACAAAAGGTGAAGGAAGAAGGATATATAATGATCAATCAGTTTTCCAATGATGATAATTGGATGGCACATTATAAGAGTACCGGTCCGGAAATTTGGAGGGATACCCAAGGGGAAATTACCCATTTTGTATCTTCTATGGGGACTACGGGAACCATAATGGGAACCTCTACCTATTTAAAAGAAGAGAATTCCAATATACAGATAGTTGGGGTGCAGCCCGCCGATGAAGCAAAGATTCCTGGCATACGTAAATGGCCTATAGAATATCTTCCTAAAATTTTCAACCCTAAGAAAGTGGACTCCGTTATGGAGGTTACGGAACAGGAAGCTAGGGACATGGCAAAACGCTTGGCCAAGGAGGAAGGTATTTTTGCGGGAATGAGCAGTGGTGGCGCTGCAGCAGCAGCAGTGAAACTTGCCCAAAGTTTGGAAGAAGGGGTTATTGTTTCTATTGTGTGCGACCGTGGCGATCGTTATTTATCCTCGGATTTGTTCGATTAATTAACACCGCGTTACTAATACTAAAGCCATCCCTTCTTTTTAAAATAAAATAACATCCCTATGAACAGGGCTATCATAAGGCCCCAAACATAGAAATATCCGTTGGGATTCTTTAATTCGGGAATATTTTCGAAATTCATTCCGTATACTCCGACAATAAAGGTAAGGGGGATAAAAATGGAGGCCATTATGGTAAGTACTTTCATCACCTCGTTCATTTTATTGCTCATGTTGCTCATATACATTTCCATGAGGCTCATGGACATTTCCCTTAAAATGTTGAGACTTTCATTGATTTCTATACAATGGTCCAAGGCATCCCTTAAAAATAGCTGCGTATCCTTAGAAATCAAGACATGTTCAGTATCTATCAATTTACTGATCAATTCTTTCATGGGATAGACATATCTTCTAATGCGCAGCACTTCCTTTTTTAGGTCTTGAATGTCATGTGCCGTTCTAGGACTGGGCTTGTCATAAACCTCCTCTTCCAATAGGTCTATTTTATGGTTTATATTTTCCAATACCACAAAATAATTGTCAATAATAGCATCCAAGAGGGTGAAAAACAAGTAGTCTGCTGGCTTACTTCTTATTCGGCCAGTTTTAGATCTAACCCTCTCCCTAATGCTATTAAAAACATCATCTTGCATTTCCTGAAAAATAAGAACAGTATTTTTCATTAAAACAATGGCGACATGTTCGTTAACCAATTCATTATTTTCATCCAAATAAAGCATTTTGAAAGCCCCGAAAATGTAATTCTCGTACTCATCAATCTTTGGTCTTTGATGGGTATTAACGGCATCTTCAGTAGTTAACGGATTTAGTGCAAAAGCTCGGCCTAAATTTTCTATAAATTGTTCATCACTTATTCCAATAACATTGATCCATGATATTGAGGGAGAGGCCTGGAAGGCTATAATTTTATCAAAATCATCATTGGTGTACACATCTAGGCCAGATTCTATAACCCCATTTTCATCATACTCAATAACATTGACCATACTTTTAGCTCCTTCCCTATTTCCTAGATAGGTTACTGTTCCTGGAGCCTTTCCTGTTTTAGCAAGTCTTTTTGAATGTCTTTTGTGTGTCGATTTTTTTTTGGCCATAGATTGTGAACTTATTTTAATATCCTAGATGGGTGTTATTATTACCACTAATTTAAGAAATCCAGCCATCGAATTACTCACTTGGTATCATTTTAAAGAATAATTGGACAATTGCAATCCATATTTTTTCCAAGCTGCTATTTAAACTTTAGGTTGTTCAGCAATAAACCAGATCCAGGGGCAACATAGGTCAGTACAGTGGTATTTTCCCTTTTCAAGGATTCCTCAATGTCCGTAGTTGAAAGTACGCCTTTTCCTACTTGGATCAAGGCACCCATGATCATCCTTATCTGATATCTCATAAAGCCTGCCCCGGTAATATGCAGGGCATAACTCATTTCTGGGAAAAAATTGGCCTCAAGAATTTCATTTCTTTTTATCTCGCATGTTTCTATAGTTCTTTCCACCTTCGTATTAGGCTGAAGTCGGGCCGTATACGATGAAAAGTCATGGGTCCCAATAAATATTTTTGCACAGTCCATCATTAAATCCATATTCAGCTCATCAATAATATTTGCCAAAAATGGAGCACAAAAGGGGTGGTTTTTTTGACCATAGGAGAAAAGATATACGTATTCCTTTAGCTTACTTTCCTTGATGATATTAAAGTTTTCATTTACTTGATCTATGCTGATTACGCGAATATCCGGGGGTAGGTTTACATTAAATTTATGTAAAAATTCTTTAAGGTCCTGTAGTGGTTCCCTATCCAGAAATAATTCGAAGGCTGTGTTTAATGCAGAAACTTTGGCATCTGTCCTACCAGCTCCCAGGATTTTAAATTTCGCATTGGGCAAAATGAATTTTAATGTTTTTACCAGCATGCCCTCAACAGTTTTTTGATTAGGCTGTTTTTGCCAGCCACTATATCGGAAACCCAAAAATTGGACATGAATCAAATAGTAAAAACGTGGTATTTGCATCAGGTTTTAATTATTATGAAATCAATATAGATCTAATTCGCTAAAAATCAACCTTTAGCAAATTTGGATTCGTTTTTTTTGTATTTTGTTGGTAACAATAATAACCTAAACCAACATAAAATGAATGATAAATCTACTGTAAAACCCCCAATGTGGTTTTGGATAGTTTGTGTAATTGCTCTTTTGTGGAATTTAATTGGAGTTTCAGCCTACCTCTCAGAAGCTTTCATGACCGAGGATGTTTTTGCTACATTGCCTGAGGCGCAACAAAGTTTGTACGAAACTCGACCTAAATGGGTAACTGCTGCATTTGCTATTGCCGTATGGAGTGGATTAATGGGTTCTTTAGCGCTGTTGCTCAAGAAAAAATGGGCGAAGGCTATATTTGTGCTATCGTTGTTCGGTATTCTATTGCAACAGCTGTATCATTGTTTTCTAAGCAATACTTTCGAGGTAATGGGTACTACCGCCATGATTTTGTCAATATTGATCATTATTTTCGGAGCGGCGTTGGTCCTTTTTGCCAATTTTGCATCCAATAGGAATTGGTTATCCTAATTTATTTATTTCAAGGATTTTAATAGCCGTCACGTCTCCTGATATGATACCCTGATAGCATGGATTTTTGATTGGTGGGACCGCATTTCCACATTGGAGGAGATCCTATTTTCATCGAAGCTTTTTAACACTTCCTCTTGGGTCTATTTTTTCCAACTATAATTTTTATCGATTCAACGATATTTTGCATACCATGTAAGAATTTTATTGTAATTATGTTGAAAATTATCCTAAATCTTAAACTGTTAATTATGGAAAATTCTGTTAATCGAAAAACTCCCCAAATTAATATTCTCCTCACTTTTGTTGCATTGGTATCCCTTATATTTCTTAGTTTCTACAGCATGTATGGCAATACATTTATATTTAATAGAATGGAGAATTATATTTTCCCCTGTGTAACCATTATACACTTTCTATATATGTATGTCCTTTGGTTCAAAATTACCGAAAAGGAATATCCGGATATGATCATGAAAAATATTGAGTACGTCATGTATGGTATTTTGTTGGTCTATATATATGAAATATCCGAGTCCTTTTTTATTCTTGGTTCCCAAAATGAATTTCTAGACCATGTTATTCCAAGTACCTTTATGCCCATGGGAATACTGACCATTTCCTTGCAATCAATTTTGGTTTTGCTTACCATTTGGTCCTTTGTTATTAGAAAGCAGAAGATTGGCAAGTATGATTTTGATTACTTAAATAATCATATAGATGCCTGGGAGTAATAGCTTGTATTTTACAAACCTCTTATAAAACTACCGTAAACATCTTTTATTTGATACCCTGCGGTATATCGTTGTTTGCTCAATTTTTTGTTGGCTACCATTCCCCACAACAGTAATTCTTTTAAGAAGTAGGAATCTTCCTTTTTAAATTCCGGCTGATATTTTTTGATTAACTGTTGTAACGGACCAATACTATCCAGCTTTTCCTTGTATTCTTTATCAGAGGCATCATCCAACAAATCGAATCCTTCCCCATCAAAAAACCAACTAACCAACTCGTCATAGGGGCCATCGGCATCCTTTCGCTCCAGTTTATCTATCTGGGGAAAATAGACGCTAAATAGGGTTTTTACGGCATCTTCGATCAATATTTCAGCAACACTTCCCGAGCCTTCCTGTTCCCCTTCATAAACCAATTCTATTTTTCCGATTATGGAAGGAATTACCCCCATAAAGTCGCTAAGTCTCACCATGGTCGATTTTTGGCCATTCTTCAATACCCTTCGCTCTGCTGTACTCATTAGGTTTTCGTAGGAAGTAATGCTCATTCTGGCACTAATACCACTTTTGGAATCTACATATTCACTTTCCCTAGCTTCCCTACTAATCTGCTCCAATAGGTCTTTTGCCATATCTGGTACATAAACGACCTCACTTTGGCGTTGATCTAATTTTGATTCCTGTTCGGTAATTTTGCGTGCGGTTTCTATATTCTCCGGATAGTGGGTTAAAATTTGTGATCCGATCCTATCTTTTAATGGAGTTACTATACTGCCCCTATTGGTGTAGTCCTCTGGGTTCGCCGTAAACACGAATTGTAGGTCCAAGGGCAATCTTAGTTTAAACCCCCTTATCTGTATATCGCCTTCCTGTAAAATATTAAAAAGGGAAACCTGTATTCTAGCTTGCAAATCTGGTAATTCATTGATTACAAAAATACAGCGGTTGGCCCGTGGGATCATTCCAAAATGGATAACTCTGTCATCTGCATAGGACAATTTAAGGTTGGCGGCCTTAATTGGATCTACGTCACCGATTAAATCGGCCACAGTAACATCTGGAGTAGCCAGTTTTTCATAGAATCGGTCATTTCTGTGCAGCCAGGAAATAGGAGTCAGGTCACCGTGCTCTTTTATGGTATCTATGGCAAACCTTGAAATTGGACTTAAAGGGTCATCATTAATTTCCGAACCGGAGATTACAGGGATATATTCGTCCAACAAATTTACCATAAGTCTGGCCAGCCTTGTTTTTGCCTGTCCCCTAAGCCCCAAGAGGTTAATGTTATGTCTGGACAAAATAGCTCTTTCCAATTCTGGTACCACCGAGTTTTCATAGCCCCACACACCTGGAAAGGTAATTTCATCCGCTTTTATTTTCTCTATTAGGTTTTCCCTTAATTCATCCTTTATCTTTTTGGTTTTGTAACCTGCCTTTTTAAGTTCCCCTAAATTTGTAATTTTTTTGTAATCCAATTTCATCTGTGATATTATTTTAGTTAACCGACCAATATAGGCCAGTGGTCATGGTGTACAAATAGCTTTTACTTATTTTTTATTTTCGCTATTTATCCCTTTAATCTTTTTCTCCTGTTTTGTTCATAGTCCTCAAAAATCATTTCTCCCAGCCCTTTAAGGCCTGTAAAGAATGCCTTTCCTTTATTTGCTTCGGAAAAATGTCTAACAAACTGGGTCAAATATGGGTCTTTGGCAATCATAAAGGTGGTTATGGGAATGTGTAACTTTCTAGCCTGCCTGGCCATATTATAACATTTCTCTACAATGTAATCATCCAAGCCAACACTATTTTTGTAATAGGTGCCATCTGGCAAACGCAGGCAACTGGGTTTACCATCAGTAATCATAAAAATCTGCTTATTGGTATTTCGCTTTCTGCGTAGCATGTCCATGGCCAACTGCAGTCCGGCTACAGTATTGGTATGGTAAGGCCCCACTTTTAAATATGGCAAGTCTTTGATTGGGATTGGCCAGGCATCGTTACCAAAGACCAAGATTTCCAAGGTGTCTTTGGGATAACGCGTTGTAATAAGCTCCGCTAAAGCCATTGCAACCTTCTTAGCCGGTGTAATGCGATCTTCGCCATAGAGTATCATACTATGGCTTATATCTATCATAAGTACGGTACTCATCTGTGCTTTAAATTGAGTGTCCTCTACCACTAAATCTTCTTCGCTCAAATGAAAATTCCCTATTCCATGGTTTATTTGGGCATTTTTTAAACTTTCTGTCATAGATATTCGCTCTAGACTATCGCCAAATCGGTATTCCCTAAATTCTCCAGTGTGTTCATCTCCCCTACCCGACAAACCAGTTTTATGGTTGCCGGAACCGCTGCGTTTGATTTTACCAAAAATTTGGTTTAGGGCCGCCTGTCTAATAATCCGTTCCATTTTGGCGGTAATGGATAGATCCGCTTTTTGATCTCCAGCACCTTCACCACCACCATCTTTAGGTTCTTCCTGAAGAAATCCTTTTGCCTTGAGGTCCTCTATAAAATCATCAATGGTATAATTCTCATCTGTAAGTTCGTATTCCTTGTCCAATTCCCTAAGCCAATCCAAAGCCTCATCCACATCTCCGGAAGTATGGGTAATTAATTCCTTGAAAATATCAAAAAGTTTTTCGAAAGGTGTTTGTTCAGGGGCTTCATAATTGGAAAATCGGAACCCTTTTCTTTTATCTATTGCCATACCATAAAATTAATTAATTTGGTCTAGACCATTTCCTTTTTAAAGAAACCTTAACGGTTTACATATATTAGTATCGTTTGAATCATAAAAACCTTTCATATTATAGATCATTTTTTGATACACCTCCACTCTGGTATGGGGAATTGGACGGCTTGATACAATTTAAATTTCCGAAAATTGATTTTGAAAATTTGGAAACTGAGGTAATTCCCTCAAAATTGAGATTAGGTCATAATATTGAACACATTTTTCTGCAACTGATCCAACATTCGCAATACTATAGGGTTATAGGACATAATATTCCAATAAGAAAGAATAAAACAAGTTTGGGTGAAATAGATATGATATTACAAAACACTGATAATGAGTTATATATACATATTGAATTAACGTATAAGTTTTATTTAATACATACCGATGCAACCATTGTTGAGCACCAATTCATAGGTCCCAACCAACGTGATTCTTTTTATGCCAAGAAGGAAAAGATTATAAAACACCAAATTCCGCTATTGCATACTCGAGAAGGGATTTCTGCGTTGAACGAACTTAATATAGATGCTTCACAACTAGGACAACAGGTGTGTTTTAAATCTCAATTATTTATCCCCTATAAGGTTGGGAATTTGAACCTTGCCCCATTTAATTCCGATTGTATTGCCGGAAGTTGGATTTCATTCGAACTATTTAATTCCAGTAATTTTGTAAGCCATAACTTTTACCTGCCAACCAAACAGGAGTGGCTTTTAGTTCCCCATGATCGGGTAGCGTGGCTTACCCATTATGAAGCTCTTGGTGCTATTACCAAGAAATTGGAACTGAAGAATTCACCCTTAGTTTGGGTCAGGAACGAAGATTCAAAAATAGAAAAGCTTTTTATTGTTTGGTGGTAATAGGGAATTGGATATTTTGTTAAAAGAGCGTTTTATTAGCTGTGAAAAAATATTAGGATTGATACAGGTCGGCAATATTGTAAGGATCTATTCGTTTTCTTAAGACAAATCTTGAAAATACCGGTCTTATGAAAAATGTTTACTTATTATTCTTTTCATTGTTATTTCTTTCCTTTTCTTCGCCAAAAAATGATTGCGATTTAGTCTATTCTACGGCTTCTTATGCCTTAAATCATGCTAAAAGTGCCTTAAAGGCAAACAATTTTGACCATCAAAAATATTATTCTGGCAAGGCTTTGGAGTCTTACGAAAAACTTTCTAAGTTATTGGAGGGCAGTCAATGTGAAGGATTGACAGAAAATGTACAGGACATTATTGCAGATGCGGTTAAAGCTGCAGATCCTGCGGATTGGGACCGAGGCCGTTATTACAGCAAAAAGGTGTTCAATAGTACTCAGGACCTGATTACCAAACTGGACAGCCAGGCAGAGGTAGCAGGCGTAGAAAGTACTCCTTAATCATATTGGGATATATTTCCCATACCTATAGAACTAAAAAAGTCATTGTTTAGAATACGACTTAGGAATAAGTTGATTCAGTAAAACAATGACTTTTTAAATGTTTGTGCATTATTGTTTTGTCATTAGCTGACAATTCCCAAAGGCTCCGTAGTTTTCCATTTGCCTCTGGTAAAATCTGGAAACGCTTGTGGAGCGCCATTTTGGGCCACAGAAACTTCACTTAAAGTTCCTACAGCACTCCAGTAACAACCTTCGTATACATTTTGATCCAGGGGTTCCCCTTTTCTTAAACACTCTATAATTCGGTACCGCATTATAAAGTCCATTCCACCATGACCGCCCATTTTAGTGGCCAATTCACCCAGTCGGACGTATAATGGATGTTCGTATTTTTCAAATATTTTCTGTAATTGATCTCCTTCTGCGTATTCATGATGGCTATCAGGACCTCCTTCTACCCCACCTTCCAGGGCAATCCTGGTAGGGAAACCGGTCAAAGTTCCTTTTGTTCCTTGAATCAAATTATGTCTCGTGTAGGGTCTAGGGCTAGTTTCGTCCCATTGCACCATAATAGTTCTTCCCAAGTCGGTTTTAACTATGGATGTATTAATATCCCCACCCTTAAAGTCCAGCTTGTTCCATTTGTGGTCTGGCGGGAAATTTTTGGCAGCATATAGATTACGTCCTTTGCCAGGGGACGAAAATGAGTTAATAAATTTAAAGTTATCCTCTCCTCTGGCCAAATTCATATATTGTGCAACTGGGCCCAATCCATGGGTTGGATAAAGATTTCCATCGCGATGGGCATAATGAGGGGTACGCCATGACCCCGTACCACGTTCCACCTCGTTCATCTGACCTCTTAATTCGTGGATATAGGCAGCTTCACCGTGAAGCAATTCACCAATAACACCCTTTCTGCACATGTTTAGATAGAGTAGCTCTTCCCTACCGTAGTTGACGTTTTCCATCATCATACAATGCTTCTGGGTCTTCTCCGAAGTATCTATTATTTCCCACATTTCCTCTATGGTAAGTGCAAGTGGAACTTCTACAAATACGTGAGCTCCACTTTTCATGGCTTCAATGGCCATGGGGGCATGCAATTCCCATGGGGTACAGACGAAAACCGCATCGGGTTTTTCCTTCTTCAACATTTTTTTCCAATCGTCTTCGCCATTGGTGTATAAGCTTATCTTTTTATGTCGGGTTCCTGCTCCGTTCTCCTCACATATCTTTGCAGATTTCTCGGCCAAGTCCTGGTAAAGATCACTGATCGCAACTACTTCTGTTCCTTCAATGGCCGCTATCTGCTGTGCATGTCCAGATCCGCGTGCCCCTACACCTATAAACGCACATTTGACCGTATCCAATTTTGGAGCAGAAAAACCACCCATATAAATAGCTCCGGGCTTTGGTGCCGGTATATTATTTAAATTGCCGGTTATTGTATTTGACCATGCAGGGGCCATTGCCAATCCCATTCCAGCAATGGATGTTTTTCTTAAAAAATCTCTTCTATTTGATTTCATAGCCTATGTGCTTAATGTTTTAATATTTAACTGTTGGAAGTTTTGAAGATAAGTCAATTTTTAAACAAAAAAACAGCAAGTTGTAAATTAAACAATTTTCATTTGAATTGAAAATAATCAAAACCTAATGGCGGGATTGTAGCACCTTTACAATGTCCTGTAGTTTAAATCCTTTTGCCTGTAGCAATATTAGATAATGGAACAGTAGGTCCGCACTCTCATCCTTGAACAGTTGATCATTGTCATCCTTGGCCTCTATGACGACCTCTACTGCTTCTTCCCCCACCTTTTGGGCTACTTTATTGATACCGCTTTTAAACAGAGAAGAAACATAGCTTGGCTTTACTCCTTCTGGAATTGGAATTTTACCATCTGCTTGATCTTTTCTATTTTGAATAATTTCCTCCAATTCTGAAATAAATCCGAAGCTGGATTTGTTTTCTTCACCCCAACAGGTATCGGTTCCCTTGTGGCATGTTGGTCCAATGGGATTGACCATAACCAGTAAGGTATCATTATCGCAGTCCAATTTGATATCCACTAAATTCAAGAAATTACCACTTTCCTCCCCTTTTGTCCATAGTCTGTTTTTAGTTCGACTATAGAAGGTTACTTTGCCGCTGTCCAACGTTTTTTTGTATGCCTCATGGTTCATATATCCTAGCATAAGTACATTTTTGGTAATAGCATCCTGTATTATTGCCGGGACCAAGCCATCTTTATTTTTGTTGAAGTCTATGTTCATGATTTTGGATTCCATATTGGATTTTTAAATTTGTAAGAGGCAGTGTTCGTAATAATCCTGCTAATCTGTTAACTATATTTCTTATAATCTAACGGGAATATTGTTTCTTTTTAACTCTTCCTTTAAGTCGTTAATTTCTATTTCCTTAAAATGAAAAACGCTGGCAGCAAGGGCAGCATCCGCCTTTCCTTGGACAAACGTGTCTGTAAAATGTTGCATATTTCCCGCACCGCCTGACGCGATTATTGGAATGTTCAATTCTGTTGATAATTTGGCCAAAGCTTCATTGGCAAATCCATCCTTGGTACCATCATGGTTCATGGACGTAAATAAGATCTCTCCAGCTCCACGTTTCTCAACCTCCTTTGCCCAAGTGAAAAGATTTAGTTCGGTGGGGACCTTCCCTCCTACCAAATGTACTATCCATTCCCCATCAATTTGTTTCGCATCTATAGCCACTACAATACACTGGGATCCAAATTTGGCCACTAAATCGTTGATTAATTGAGGATTTTTTACGGCGGATGAATTTATGGATACTTTATCCGCTCCGTTGTGCAATAATATATCTACGTCCTCCACGGACGAAATACCACCACCTACGGTAAAGGGAATATTTACTTTTTCAGCAACACGCAAAACTAAATCGGCTAGTGTTCTTCTTCGTTCTTCTGTAGCGGATATATCCAAAAAGACCAATTCGTCCGCTCCGGTTTTAGCGTAGATCTCGGCCAGTTCCACAGGGTCTCCTGCATCCCGCAAATCCACAAAGTTGATCCCTTTTACAGTTCTACCATTTTTAATATCCAAACAAGGGATTATTCTTTTTGTTAACATTTGCTACTTCTAATTTTTTTGGATTTATAGCTGCACTTTACGGTCTTGAAAACTATAATTGCGCTCCAATTATTCTAACACATCCCATACTATTATCAGATGTCGAGAATAAATTTTTCCAATTGTTTTAAACTAATTCTATTTTCATAAATGGCTTTCCCAATTATGGTTCCCTCACAACCCAACTCTGCCAATTTGGGAAGTTCTTCAAAAGTTGAAATACCTCCACTGGCAATCAATAAGATATGGGGACCACAGGCCTCCAAAATCTTTCGGTACAATTCAAAAGAAGGGCCTTCCAGCATTCCGTCTTTACTAATATCGGTACAAATAACTCCTCTAATACCTTCTTTTTGATAGGTTTGGATAAAGGGGATCAACTCCTCCTTGGATTCTTCCATCCACCCGGACACGGCTACCATCTCATCTTTGGCATCCGCACCTAGAATTATTTTCTCAGGACTGTATTTGCTTATCCAGGAAATAAAAGTTTCCCTGTCTTTAACGGCAATACTACCACCTGTAATTTGATTGGCACCACTTTCAAAGGCAATCCTTAGATCCTCATCGGTTTTTAGCCCGCCACCAAAGTCAATTTTTAAGCTGGTATTGGAAGCTATCTTTTCCAACACCTTATGATTTACAATGTGTTTGGATTTGGCACCGTCCAGATCTACCAAATGTAGGTATTCAATACCATGGGCTTCAAACTCCTTGGCAACCTCCAAGGGATGCTCATTATAGATTTTCTTGGTGTTATAATCTCCCTTGGACAAGCGCACACATTTTCCTTCTATAATGTCTATTGCAGGAATTATTCTCATATCATTTTCGTATTAACTAGTGGCACCATCAATAAAATTTTTAAGGATCTTTTCCCCAACATCGCTACTTTTTTCCGGGTGGAATTGAGTTCCGTAAAAATTATTCTTTTTTAAAGCGGCACTATATCCCAATTCGTATTCAGCTTCTGCAATGGTTTCCTCGCAAATTGGTGCATAAAAACTATGAACTAGGTAAATATGCTCTTTTTCTTTAATGTTCTTAAATAGATCGGATTTTAAATTCGTGATTTGATTCCACCCAATTTGAGGAACTTTAACCTTATTGGAGAATTTAACCACATCTACGTCAAAAATACCGAGGCCTTGGGTATCCCCTTCTTCCGAAGAATGACACATTAATTGCATTCCTAGACAAATTCCCAACACCGGTTGTTTTAGTTTAAGAATTATCTGGTCCAATTTACTTTCACGCAATTTCTTCATGGCACTGCTGGCTTCGCCCACCCCGGGGAAAATAACTCTATCCGCCGCCATGATCTCATCTGCATCCCGGCTCAAAATAGCCTTGTAGCCCAAGCGCTGAAAGGCAAATTTAATGCTCTGAATATTTCCGGCGCCGTAATCAATTATTACTATTTTCATTTTTCTTTGTCCTTTGGACAGATTATTTTACCCACTTAGTGAGATTTGAATGTTTCGACGCTTGCCTGCGCGTTCCGTTGAGGCAGGCGTCCTATTATTATGAGTAGTTTCCCTATAAGGTAATTGACTTTTATAATACCCCTTTGGTACTTGGTAGCACCATTTTTTCTACATCACGTTTCACGGCCATCTTAATAGCCTTAGCAAAAGCCTTAAAAATGGCCTCTATTTTATGGTGTTCGTTAGTGCCCTCAGCTTTGACGTTTAAGTTGGCTCTGGCTCCGTCCGTAAACGATTTAAAGAAATGGTAAAACATTTCAGTAGGCATTTTCCCTATCATTTCCCTTTTGAATTCTGTTTCCCATACCAACCAGTTTCGTCCACCAAAATCAATGGCAACCTGAGCCAGACAGTCGTCCATGGGCAGACAGAATCCATATCTTTCTATACCCAATTTATTGCCCAATGCCTTGTTGAACAATTCTCCTAAAGCTATTGCCGTATCTTCAATGGTATGATGCTCGTCAACTTCCAGATCTCCTTCAACCTTAATTTCAAGGTCCATTTGACCATGACGTGCCAATTGATCCAACATATGGTCAAAGAAGTCCAACCCGGTACTGATATTGCTCTTACCAGTACCGTCTAAATTTAGTTTAATGAAGATATTGGTCTCATTGGTTTTGCGAGTTATTTCTGAAACCCGATCTTTTAATTTTAAAAACTCATAAATTTTCTCCCAATCATTGCTCTCCAAGGCGATGTAATTATCCAACTCCTCCCTTTTAACGGATATTTCCCCGGTACCCAAATTGGTATTGTCGTTTATAAAGATTCCTTTGGCCCCTAAATTCTTGGCCAATTCAACATCTGTTAACCTATCCCCTATCACAAAGGAATTCTCCAAATCATAATCCTTCGAAAAATAGGCGGTCAACAAACCTGTTCCCGGCTTTCTTGTATTGGCATTTTCATGCGGAAAAGTACGATCAAGAAAAACCTCATCAAAAACTACTCCCTCATTTTCAAAGGATTTCAATATAAAATTATGTACTGGCCAGAAGGTATGCTCAGGAAAAATATCGGTGCCCAAGCCATCCTGATTGGTAATCATTACCAATTCATAATCCAATTCCTTGGCTATTTTTCCCAGAAAGGTAAAGGCCTTGGGATAAAACACCATTTTTTCAAAAGCGTCTATTTGCTCGTCTATGGTCTCCTTAATAATGGTACCATCCCGATCTATAAATAGCACTTTTTTACCAATTTTATTTCCTTTGGTGGCATTTGTATTCGTACTCATAATATTATATGGTTGTTATATTTTTTAATGCGCTAATTAATTGCTTGTTTTCCTCTTTGGTACCTACGGTAAATCTCAGTGTATTTTCACAAAGTGGCTGTGTGGTCCTGTTGCGTACTACGATACCCATTCTTATGAGTTGATTATATCTTTTTGTGGCATCATCCACTTTGGCCAAAATAAAATTAGCATCGGTGGGATATATTTTCTCTACAAATTCTACTTGTCGCAACACATTATAAAGGGCCTCCCTTTCCGTTAAAATATCGATTACCTCCAAATTAACCGCATTCACATCCAAAACCCGCTCTAAAGCTCTTTGCTGCGTTAATTCATTTACGTTATAGGGAGGTTTAATTTTGTTTAATACAGCTATTATTTCTTCAGAGGCATAACAAGTTCCCAATCTTATCCCAGCCATACCATAAGCTTTGGATAAGGTTTGTGTTACCACTAGATTGGGGTAGTTCCGTAATTCCGAAATCCAACTCACTTCACTTGAAAAGTCAATATAAGCTTCATCTACCACTACCAAGCCATTAAAATTATCCAGAAGTTCCCTAACGCTGCTATTGGAAAAGCTATTTCCGGTGGGATTGTTTGGCGAGCATAGAAAAAGTAACTTACTCTTGCCATCGGCAACTTTAAGTACTTCGGGCACATTGGGTTCAAACTCACTTGTCAGCAATACTTCCCTATTCTCTATATTGTTTATCCCTGCAAGTACCTTATACATACCATAGGTAGGAGGTAAGGAGATAATATTGTCCTCTTTGGGTTCGCAAAAAGCACGAAAAATTAAATCCAATACCTCATCACTGCCATTCCCTAATAGAAGCTGGTTTGGGGATACCCCCTTTTTTTCTGCCAAGACCTCCTTTAAACGTCTATGATGCGGATCGGGATACCTATTTACACCAGATTCAAAAGGGTTTTCATTGGCATCTAAAAATACCATTTTAGAACCATCCGAAACATATTCATCCCTTGCTGAAGAATAGGGACTCAATCCTTTTACGTTCTCCCGAACTATATTGTTAATGTTGAATATTTTTGTTTTCATTCTATTGATGCTTTTCGGCATTTTAACATGGTAGTATTGAGCAGGGAAAGTTCAATACTTGTTTCCAATTATTTTAAACTGTTCAATCTTAGCGTTACTGCATTTTTATGGGCCTGGAGCCCTTCAGCTTCGGCCATCAGTTCTATGGTGTTGCCAATTTCCTGAATTCCTTTTTCCGATATTTTTTGAAATGTCATGCTTTTCATAAAACTATCCAGGTTTACGCCACTATACTGCTTGGCGTAGCCATTGGTAGGTAAAGTATGATTGGTTCCCGATGCGTAATCACCAGCGCTTTCCGGAGTGTAATTCCCAATAAAAACTGAACCGGCATTATAGGTCTGTCTTAAGAAAAATGCTTCATTTTTAACGCAAAGAATATAATGCTCTGGACCGTATTCATTTATGAGATCCACAGCGGTCTGATGGTTTTCCACATAGATGAGTTTACTATTGGCTATGGCCTTTTCTGCTATTTCCCTTCTGGGCAGGTCCTTAATTTGCTCAGCCACCTCTGCTTCAACGGCGTCTATGAAATTTTTTGAACTGGATACCAAAATTACCTGACTGTCCACGCCATGTTCCGCCTGACTTAATAAATCTGAGGCTACAAATGCAGCGTTGGCGCTATCATCGGCCATGACCAAAAGTTCACTGGGTCCAGCGGGCATGTCAATAGCTACCCCGTATTTTGTGGCTATTTGTTTGGCAACGGTTACAAATTGATTTCCTGGCCCAAATATTTTATAAACTGGAGGAATGGTTTCTGTTCCAAAGGTCATACTTGCAATGGCCTGAATACCGCCAACCTTAAATATTTTAGTCACCCCGCATAGGTTGGCCGTATATAATATGGCCGGGTGAACCTTCCCTTCCTTGTTGGGTGGGGTACATAAAATAATTTCTTGGCAGCCCGCAATATTCGCAGGTACTGCCAGCATTAAGATGGTAGAAAATAAAGGTGCCGTACCTCCAGGAATGTATAGTCCCACTTTTTGTATGGGCCGTTTTTCTTGCCAACATTGGACGCCATTAGCCGTTTCTACGGATACTTTATCTGTTTTCTGCGCCTTATGAAATATTTCAATATTGTTTTTGGCTTGTTGAATGGCCGACTTTAAATCACTGGAAATCAATTTTTCAGATTCCTCTATCTCTAGACGCGATACAAAGGAATCCGGCATAACCACTCCGTCATATTTTTTGGTATAGTTGCTTACCACGGAATCCCCGCCTGACTTTATCTCCATAAAAACGGCATTGACCATATCCTCTATATCCGCAATAGTTTGGGTTGGACGTTTTAAAACTTCCTTCCAATCGGCTCTCTGTGGTTCGTATATTTTATTCATTCCTAAAATACTTTTTGCATGTGGTAACCTATGGCTTTATAACCCTGGATGTTCCAAAACTGAATTCCTTTTTCATTTTTTATATAGCAGTTAACTTCCGAGGCATCGCATCCAATCTCTAAAGCATAATTAAATACCCAATCCATCATTAATTTTCCTACCCCGGAACTGCGATATTCGGGCAATACAAAAACATTGTCCGGTTCAACATGTTTGCCTACATATAGTTTGTTTAGAATCCATATACCACAAATGGCAATTAGTTCATCCTTATCATAAACTACCAAACATTGATACCCATCCTTGAGCATATCCTGTAATCTTTTCTTAAGAATTTCAACAGGAAATTTATCGTTGTTGAGCATTTGTACCAATGGTAATATATCATTTATATTCTCCTTGGGAATAAACTGAATACGAAAGGTAGTAGCCATAGAGATAAGTATTACAGCACCATTTTTTCAATGGGACAAACTAATATACCCTCTGCTCCTGCTTTTTTAAGTTCTTGAATAACTTCCCAGAACTTATCCTTATTTATTACCGTATGCACTGAACTCCATCCTTCTTCGGCCAAAGGCAAAACGGTTGGACTCCTCATACCTGGTAACAGCCCAATAATTTCATCCAATTTATTGTTGGGAGCGTTCAATAGAACATACTTGGATTGTCTGGCACGTAAAACGGATTGAATTCTAAATCTTAATTTTTCCAACAATACTGTTCCCTCTTCGGAAATTTGGGGAGAAACGGCAAGTACGGCCTCACTCGTCAACATTACCTCAACCTCTTTCAAATTGTTCTTGAACAAGGTACTACCGCTTGAAACAATATCGCAGATGGCATCGGCCAAACCAATATTGGGGGCAATTTCTACAGATCCACTAATAATATGAAGATCGGCTTTTACCCCTTTACTGTCCAGATAATTTTTGACGGTATTCGGATAGGAAGTGGCAATTTTTTTACCTTCAAAATCCTTCACTGAATTGTACTTGACGGACTTGGGAACGGCCAAAGATACTTTGCACTTGGAAAAACCTAATTTTTCGGCAATGGAAATATCCTCCCCTTTTTCTATTAGAACATTTTCGCCGATAATGGCAATGTCCACTACGCCATCCCTTAAATATTGTGGGATATCCCCATTTCTAAGATAGAAAACCTCTAAGGGAAAGTTTCTGGAGGAGGCTTTAAGCTGATCTTTTCCGTTATCAATAGAAATACCACAATCTTTTAGTATTTGCAGTGAGTCTTCATTTAGACGGCCACTTTTCTGGATAGCAATTCTAATTTTTTTCATTTTCTATTTTTTGTTTTTC
>TARA_R110000868_G_scaffold190550_1_pt1 | contig 42191 bp, 33 predicted proteins | sample TARA_R110000868 | Tara Oceans TARA_R110000868 (sample SAMEA4397489) | marine metagenome | biome: Polar Biome; feature: [SRF] surface water layer (ENVO:00010504); material: water (ENVO:00002006), including particulate matter (ENVO:01000060) such as... | depth 5 m | reverse complement strand
GCGCAAGCAGCAGATCGAAAAGCTCGAACGCCTGCGCAAGGAACGCGATCCGGCCAAGCTGAAGGCCGCCCTCGATGCGCTGGCCGCCTCGGCGGCGTCAGGAGACGGCAATCTGCTCGAACTGGCCGTCAATGCCGGCCGCGCCATGGCGACGGTCGGCGAAATCTCCGATGCGATGGAGACGGCCTTCAATCGCCATGTCGCCGAGATCAAGGCTGTGACCGGGATTTACGGGCCGGCCGCCGGCGATGACGACAAGGTCCGACGCGCCCGCGACACCGCCGCCCGCTTCCTCGACCTCCATGGCCGCAAGCCGAAAATCCTGATCGCCAAGCTCGGCCAGGACGGCCATGACCGCGGCCAGAAAGTCGTCGCCTCGGCCTATGCCGATCTCGGCTGGGATGTGGTGATCGGGCCGCTCTTCCAGACCCCGGAAGAAGCCGCTGATCTCGCCATCGCGGAAGACGTCCACGCGGCCGCCGCCTCATCGCTCGCCGCCGGACACCTCACCCTGGTGCCACAATTGCGCGCCGCTCTCTCCGAGCAGGGCCGTGACGATATTCTGGTGGTGGTCGGCGGCGTCATCCCGCCCGATGATGAGCCGGTGCTGCGTCAGATGGGCGCTGCGGCTGTGTTTCCACCGGGGACGGTGATCGCCGACAGCGCACTGGTTATGCTGGAGCGGATGGGCGTCGAGGCGGTGGTGGCTAGCGAGGAACAATGATTGTATCCTGACGCGTCGAAGCCTCCGGAGCCGCCGTCTTGAAACGCAATCTTCTCCTGCTCGCCCCCCTGCTTGTCCTCGGCCTGACCGCCTGCTCGACCGCGGGGCCGACGCTCTATGCGCCCGCCCAGGAGGGGCATTACGGCTATTCGGAACGGCGTATTGAACAGGACCGTTTCATGATCCGCTTCGATGCCGGCCCCGATGCGAGCATTGAGGAGACCGAGGATCTGGCGCTGCGGCGGGCGGCCGAATTCACGCTGGAACAGGGCGCTGACTGGTTTGTGGTGGTGCGCCGTGATCGCGAGGGCAATGATCGCAATCCGGTCAGTGTCGGCACGTCGGCCAGCTATTCCACCGGCTCTCGCGGCTACTCCGCGCGCGGGGTTGGCTTGGGAATCCGGTTCGACAACTCGGCCGGGCAAAAATCCGTGACGCTTGAAATCCTGATCCGCACCGGCACCGTGTCAGACGATGCCAATGCCTATGACGCCCGGGACATTCTCGCCCACATGCCTTGAGGTCAGCGCTCGATTGCTGCTCGGCCTCAGGCCGACAGGGTTTTGGCCTGTCCGACCCAATCATCGCGCACGATACGTCCGCGGCCATTGATGCGCTCATCCCAGCTGGCAATTTCGGCTTCATCCCAGGCGGCGATCTGGGCAAAGCTTTTCACCCCGCCTGCCTTCAGACTGTCGGCAGCCTTGGGGCCCAGCCCCTTGATCGCGGTGAGATCGTCTTCGCCGGCGGCGGGTGCAGCAGCGGACGCGGCGGGCGCAGGCTTCGCTGCGGCAGGTTTGGCCTTTGGTTTCGCAGCCGGCTTGGCCGCAGCGGTCTTCGCGGCGACGGGCTTGGCTGCGACAGGCTTGGCTGCAGGTGCAGCCGCCGCTTTGGCCACAGGCTTGGCCGCAGGCTTTGCAGCACTAGCAGGCTGAACCTTGTCCTCGGGCATGTCGGCCCGGCCCGTCTTGACGGCACCGGCCGGCACCCGGCTGGCGGCGACGGCGCGCGTCTCCGCTTCGCCGAGACGGCGTGCGAGGTTCTCGTTTTCCCGGCGCAGGGCGATGACATCGGCCAGCGCCTTGTCAGCCTCGGCGCTACGCGCCTCACCGCTCCAGACTTTCCATCCGGTCAAAACCCCGAACCCGAAAGCCGCCAAAATCAGAAAACCAATCTGCCAGACCAGCCAGAACATGCCTCAACCCTCGATCGATGAAATTGCGAATGTGATCGCCTGCAGCTGGTCATCGGCCAGCGCGACAATAATATTGGTTTCGCCTGCCGAGCCACCGGCCAGCAAGGAACGGACACGGGCCGCCCGCCGGCGGGCCAGCTCTTCGCCGCCCTCGGCGATATTGATCCGCACCGAAAGCTGCGCCTCGGGCGGACAGGCCATCAGAGTACGCCCCAAACGCCGCAAGGCAATTTCCGTCAACGGGCTGGCTGCAACGCCGGCGCGCTCGAAACGGAGTTCATCCGTGCCCTGGGCGGCGCGGATGACCGCGGCGCAGGCATCGATATCGGGCACATGGATCATCGGCGGCGCGCCGGCAGGGATCACGATCGATGCGGCACGAAAGGGCGCCGGCATGGTCAGAAGCGCATTGGCAACCGATTGGGCAATCTGGGGGTTTTCGGCCTCGCCGAACAGGCCGCCCTGCTCGCCATTGAGCACGATGGCGCCGCGCTCAAGCCGCGCGAGTTGTCCGAGCAGGCGCTTGGCTGCCTCTTCCCATTCGGCCGCCGGGGAACCGCCCGGGATCAGGGTCAGATCGGAATCAGCGCCATTGGGGAAATTGGCCGTCGCAAAACGCGCAATCGCGTCACGTGCGGCAGCATCGGTGGCATCGCCACGGATCAGGACGCGGCCATTAATGGCGACATCGGCGCGGAAGGCAAAACCACGATCAATACGGGCATCGGTGGTTTCATCGATCACCCGCGTCACGCCGCCGGCAATCTGACCACCGGACCAGGTCGAGCTGGCCACGACTTCCAGAGCAATTTCACGCACCGTATCATTCGGTGCGGCGCCGGAGACAATCGCTTCCTGGCCACGAAAACGGACATGCGCCCAATCCATTTCACGACGATCCAGCGCCGCGCGCGCACTCTCCTCGAGGCGTTGCTGCAGGCTGTTCACCGAGAACGGGCCGACCATCATCAACAGCGCCGTCATGACCAGCACGGCAGCGAGGGCGATCAGCAGGATTTTTCGGGCACGCAGGGTCATGGCAAAATCATCAAAGTTTGAATCGGTGGAAAACCGAATCATATGAGCCTCTTCAATCATGGTATCGCGGCCAATTCAGGGCAGGCACCCCAAAGCATGGCTATGATTAAAGATTGTGCAGTCGGCGCGCAATCCACGGCCCTGACACCCTGCCGTGCGTGCGTGATCTGCGGGCAAAAAGAAGGGCCGGTGCGTTGCCGCCCGGCCCCTCTCCACTCAATGCGATCGGCGGATTAGCGGCGGGCGCGGAGCGTCACACCCCAGGTCCGTGGCGTGCCGAGGAATGCGTTGAACGAGTCGGCCTGGAAGGGTCCGTCAAAGCCAACCTGGATGTATTCCTCATCCGTCAGATTGCGGCCCCACACTTCGAGCGACCAGGATTCATCGGCAGCACCGATGCCAACGCGGCCGTTGAACAGGGTATAGGCCTCCTGGATCTTCTCGGGATCGAGATCGGAACCGGTATTCTGCTCCGACAGATAGCGGGCGTCGAGGTGAGCCAGCCAGGTCATGCCCGAGCCGAAGGTGCCGTTATAGGTGGCCGAACCCGACGCATACCATTCCGGAGCCAGCGAGAAGTTCTGACCCGACAGACGGTCAACATCGGCAGTGCCGGTCGGCGCGAACTCGTTAAAGGTCGCGTCGGCATAGGTCACGCCGCCCTGCATGGTCAGACCAGGAATGGATTCCGGCAACCAGAGCAATTCCATCTCGGCACCCTGGGTCGACGCGCCATCGATCGATGTCACGAAGAAGGCGATGCCGTTGAAGGTATTGAGCTGGTAGGTGTCGAAGTCCGACTGGAACAGATAGAAGTTGGCCAGCAAGGTGTCGTTGGCCCACTCCGTCTTGATACCGATTTCGAAGCTGTCGACGGTCTCCGGATCAAACTGCGCTGGATAGGAGGTCGGGTCTGCGAGCACTGCGGTGAAATCGACCGCGCTGTCGCCGGCCTGGGTGAAGCGATCGAGATTGAAACCGCCCGCCTTGTAGCCGTGGGTATAGGTTCCGTACATCAACAGGTCGTCATTGAAACGGTGCGACAGCGAGAGGATGCCGGAGAGTTCATTCTCTTCGAGCGACTGCGTATTGTCGATTTGCGCGAAAACATCCCGGGCAAATGGCAGGCAGGTATAGGTGCCGAGCAAGGCAAGCGAGGCCGCCGGAATTAATGTTGCACCGGAGAATGTTGCCAGCGTTACGGCATTGGCAGGGTCCGTGAACGCCAGGGCGTCACCGAAGGCATGCTCCCAGACATCACAGGCCGGCGTATTGCTCTCGCCGAAATCGAAATTGGCCGTTTTCTGGGTCGAGGTGTGACGCAGACCGAAGGTGATATCCGTCGAATCGGTCAGGTGCCAGGTGTTGTGTGTGAAGAAGCTGAGGCTGTCGCCACCCTGCGAGAATGTATCTCCGATCGGATTACCGCCACCAAGCGGACCACCCTGGGTCGGCAGCAGCGGCACATAGCCGACAATTGGATTGCCGAGGAATGCCGAGACGCCAGCCAGCCCGTTGGCGAGATCGACGAGTGTGGACGTCGATGCGCCGGCCGAGGCCAGCAGCGAGAGATAGGTGTCGAAATGGGCACCCATCTGGATCGCGTCCTGGCGAACCAGGTCCTCGCTCGAATAATAGGAGCCGAACATCCAGTCGAAATTCTCGGTCGCACCGGAGAAGCGCAGTTCGAACGTCGTATTGCCGAAGTCGAACGTATTATTGTCGATGTCGCGGAACACGATATCGGCACCGGTGAAGTCGGTGTCCTGACCCGAACCAAGCTCATAGGTCCGGTCGGACAAAATCGCCGTCATGTCGAAATTGTCGAACTGCCAGTTCAGCTGGGCGCTCATGCCCTGGTCCGTGATTTCCTGGCCGGTATCGCGATTGGCCTGGATAACGCGGCTGAACGGGTCTTCAGCGCCGGGCATGGGCCGGCCGCCGGCAACCAGTGCATTGATGATCGGCGCGGTCGGGCCGGAGACAATGCTAGGCGCACCGCAGCAATCCTCGTCGCGTTCCGTGATGTCGGCGCTCAGAAGCAGATTCACATGGTCGGAGAAGTCGATCAGGATCTGGCCACGCAAGGTGAAGAAGTCCTGATTGCCGTCCTCGGCATTCGTGCGCGGGCCGCCAAAGGTTTCGACAGACTGGTAGCCATCGCGATTGCGGGTGGCACCATAGATGCGCGCAGCAACCCGATCAGAGAGCGGGCCGGTCATGCCGGCAGCTGCACCCCAGCCGGAGGCATCGCCACCGATATAAGACAGCTCGCCATTCATCCCGAACTCGAATTCCGGACGTTTGGTGACGACATTGATGATACCGGCGGTGGTGTTGGCACCGAACAGCGTGCCCTGTGGGCCGCGCAGAACTTCGATGCGCTCGAGCTCGCCAAGATCGTTGAAGCCAACGCCATTGCGGGCGCGTGGCACGCCGTCGATCACGATACCGACCGAGGATTCCAGACCCGGATTGTCGCCAACCGTACCGATGCCGCGAATCCGCGCCGTGGTGACGAATTCGTTCGAGGTCGAGGTGACGTTGAGTCCGGGCGAAATGATCGCCAGGTCCTTGAGGTCGCGAACGCCGGCATTGAGCAGGAGTTCCTCATTATAGGCCGTGACGGCCACGGGCACATCCTGGATGCCCTGTTCACGCTTTTGGGCCGTGACTGTAATCACGTCCACGGAGCGGCTATCCTGTGCCGCAGCATGTGCACCAGTCAGTGCGATGACCGAAGCCGCCGCGAACAGAATCGTTCTCTTGGTCGAAGACATTAGTTAACTCCCTCCCGAGCGCCGGCGATTTTTCGCCAGCCGTTTTGATGAACACTTTGCGCGTCCTGACAAAACATTGCGTGATATTGCACGCATCGTGAAGAGCAAATGCGGGAGCTGGGCGATTTAGCCGCACAATATCGTACCCGAAACTCGAATTACCTGCCGACTGTTGCTGCACAGTCACATGCCACCCGGCCGGATTGCGTCTTGGCCTCGGGGCCGAAACCGGGTCTGATATGCTGGATATCCGTTATGGGAGTGGTCCGTGTTCAAGATCTTGTGGGTAATACTGGTAATCGCCGCATCAGGCGGCGCGCTGGCCCAGGCACCCATCCCGCTCCAGCCCCGTGACATTTTTGCCCTGAACGCCGCCTCCGATCCGCGAATTTCCCCCGATGGGGAAATGGTCGCCTATGTCCGGCGCAGCAATGAAATCGCCAATGACCAGACCCAGGCGAGCCTGTGGCTGATGTCGAGTGATGGCAGCGGACTGCGGCAGATCGGCAATCGTGGCGCCGAGCGCAATTCGCCACGCTGGTCGCCCGACGGTCAGGCGCTCGCCTACCTGCAGGCCGGCGCAGATTATGCCGCCATCCGCATTTACTCACGCCGCAATGGTCGCGATATCGAGGTCGCGCGCGTCCGTGGCGGCGCTGCGGGCCTGGCCTGGTCGCCAGACGGGACCCGTCTGGCCTGGGCCGGATTTGTCGCCCAGCCGGGCATGATCGCCGCCGATCTGCCGGCACGCACCGCCGACATGCAATGGGCCGCCGGCGCGAGCGTAGAGGACCGACTGATCTACCGCTTCGACGGCATTGGCGATCTGCCTCATGGGCGCCAGCAATTATTTGTCGTCAACGCGGCGGGCGGAGACCCGGTCCAGCTGACCTCGGATCTGCAAGGCGCCGGCGGAGACCTCGCCTGGTCGGCCGCCGGCGATGCGATCCTGTTCTCGGCCGACCGCCGCGAAGGCGGTGAAGCCCTGGCGCCGGATACGGAGATTTTCCGGCTCGCACTGGCCGATTCCAGCCTGTCAGCGCTGACCAGCCGTGAGGGCCCCGATCTCGCGCCTCGGCCTTCACCCGATGGCGGATTGCTCGCCTATCTCGGCTATGACGATCACCGGATGGGCTATGACAATGTGCGGCTCTATATCGCCAATGCCGATGGCAGCGCACCGCGCGTCCTGTCGCAAGCACTCGACCGCTCGCTCGCCAATCCGCAATGGAGCGGCGATGGCCGCTCGCTCTACGTCCAGTATGAAGACGAGGGCACCATGGTGATCGCCCGGATCGATCTCGACGGCCAGCTTGCCCCGATCATCTCCGGCATCGGGCCCGACACCTTCAGCCGGCCCTATCTGGGCGGTGAATTCTCCGTCGCGCATGATGGCCGGATCGCGGCCACGATCAGCACGCCGCAGCGGCCCTCCGAGCTCGCCATCGCCGCGCCCGGGGAAGACTGGCGCATGCTGACGGCCCTGAACGCAGACCTGCTCGCCCACCGCACCTTGTCCGATGCCGAGGAGGTTCACTGGGCCTCACCGGCCGACGGGCGCGATATCGAGGGCTGGGTGCTGTATCCGCCCGATTTTGATCCGCAGAACCAGTATCCGATGATCCTGGAAATCCATGGCGGCCCGTTCAACGCCTACGGACCGGTCTTTTCCGCCGAGCTGCAATTGATGGCGGCGGCCGGCTATGTCGTTCTCTACACCAATCCGCGCGGCTCGACGGGCTATGGCGATGAGTTCGCCAATCTGATCCACCACGCCTTTCCCGGCCAGGATTATGACGATCTGATCGGCGGAGTGGAGATGATGCTCGCGCGCGGCTTCGTCGATCCGGATCGCCTGTTCGTGACCGGCGGCTCTGGCGGCGGCACGCTGGCGGCCTGGATCATTGGCAATACAGACCGCTTTGCCGCCGCCTCGGTCGTCAAACCGGTCATCAACTGGTCGAGCTTCGTGCTCTATTCCGACCTGCCGCAATTCTTCTACCGCTACTGGTTCGCGAGCGCGCCCTGGGAAGACCCGGCGGAATACTGGCGCCGCTCGCCGCTCTCGCTGGTCGGCAATGTTACGACCCCGACCCTGGTGATGGTTGGCGGTGCCGATGTCCGCACGCCACGCGCCGAGAGCGAGCAGTATTACGCCGCCCTGCGCCTGCGCGGTGTTCCGTCGCGGTTGGTGGTGATCCCGGACTCCTTCCATGGCATCGCCGATTCGAGGCCGAGCCGCCTTCTGACCAAGACCGCGGAAACCCTGCGCTGGTTCGAAGCCCATGATCCCGGCCGGACGGCGACAGCGCCATGAGCCCGATCCGTCTCGCAGCGATCCAGGCCGCACCGGTCTATTTCGACAAGGCCGCCTCGGTGGAAAAGGCCTGTGGCCTGATCGCGGAGGCCGGCCGGCTGGGTGCCACGGTCGCCGCGTTCGGCGAGACCTGGCTGCCCGGCTATCCCTTCTTCATTGAGGCCCCCCTGAGCGATCTGTGGTGGGAGGCCGCGGCGCTTTATCTCGAAAACGCCATCACTCTGCCCGGCCCCGAAACCGATGCCCTGTGCGCCGCCGCCAGGGCGGCCGGGATTGATGTGGTGATAGGCGTGGCCGAACTTGATCCTGCAACCCGCGGCAGTGTCTATGCCAGCCTGGTCTTTATCGGCCGCGACGGTAGCCTGCTCGGCCGTCATCGCAAGCTCAAACCAACCCATCATGAGCGCTCGGTCTGGGCCGATGGTGATGCAAAGGGCCTCGTCGTGCATCAGCGCGATTATGGCCGGCTGTCGGGGCTCAATTGCTGGGAGCACAATATCATGCTGCCCGGCTTCGCCCTGATCTGCCAGGGCACGCAGATCCATATTGCCGCCTGGCCGGGGCGCGAGCCTGCCACGGCACCGAGCGATCCGGTCTGGTCCCGTCAATTATTGTTGTCTCGCGCCTTCGCCAGCCAGGCCGGCGCTTATGTCATCGCCGCCGCCGGCCTGCGCCTCGATGCCCACATTCCCGAGCGTTTCAAACCCCTGAGCACGTTCGAGCATACCGGCCAGAGCTTCATCATCGATCCGCGCGGGGAAATCATCGCAGGTCCGGCCGAGGGCGAAATGATTCTGATGGCGGATGCCGATCTGGCCGAGGTACGCAAGGCCAAGATGGCCTGCGACCCGGCCGGACATTATGCCCGGCCGGACCTGTTTGAACTCAAGCTGCAGGGCCGCACAGTCTACCCGCCCAAGGCGGATTAAGCCGCGGCGGAGGGGCGTTTGGAGATCGCCTCGCGCCAATTGGCCAGGTGAACCAGTTCCGGTGCCGGTTTCAGCTTCACCCAGGCGGCGAAGTCGACGAAGGCGTAACCCGCGATATCGGCGGCGCTGAAAGCATCGCCGGCGAGATAATTGGCGGCGGCGAGGCGCTGGTCCATCACGGTGAAGAAGGCCTCGGCCCGTTTGCGGCCGCGCTGCGCCAAAGCCGGGATCTGTTCATGCCGGTCAGGCCCGGTAATCGCGGAATTCTTGAAGAAGTCGGATGTGTTGCGCAGGGCCTCGGCGGCGCCCATGAAACCTTCCCACTCGACGCGTGCCAGCCATTCGGCCACCAGCGCCTTTTCGACCGGGTCACGCCCGAGCAAGGGCGGCTCCGGGCAGATTTCCTCAAGATAGCGTGCGATCGAGGCATTGTCGCACAACACCGTGCCGTCATCGAGCGTCAGGGCCGGCACAGTACAGCGTGGATTGATCGACTTGAACGGCTCCTCGAACTGGGCCCGCACCCCGAGGTCGACCTGTTCAGTCTCGATCTCGATCCCCTTCTCCATGATGAACATGCGAGCCCTGCGTGGGCTGGGCGCCGACTTGAAATCGTAGAATTTCATTGCGAAATCATTCCCTTGCTCGAAGATGTCTGGCGGTCGGCCTGCCGTGGCATCGCCCCTGTGAAGTTCACCCAAATCTGCGGCCGAACGCCCCTCGCCGCAAGTGGCATGCGGCGGCATTGCCTCAATTGATCCACAAATCGCCGGGATATGCCCCATTCACTGCCACATTTGATCCTTAACCATTATGTCAGTGCCAAACCGGCGCGAAGAAAAAAGGGGGAGGCCATGCCCTTAGATAATCGTACAGATCCCGGCTTGACGGGATTGTCGGAACTTTCGCCCGATCTCGCTGAATTCCGCGATGTCCGCGCGCCGGCTGAAATGATCCAGCTCGGACGCACCGTCGCCCTTGCGGGTGCGCGCCATGAGGACTTGCTGAAATTCCGCCGCACCTGGGGCGGGGCCTTCGCAGATCCGGACCTCGGTGCCGAAACCAGCACGAAGCCGATCGACCGGGCCGCGATTTACCCGACCTCCCATATCCTGCACTTTTCAGTGCTCGCTGCGCTGGTCCTGTTTGAGGGGCTGGCCAATGCGTATTTCTTCTCCACCGGCTCCGATCTCGGATTGCTCGGCGGCTGGCTGCAGGCCATCACCGTGTCCTTCACGAATGTGATCGCGGCCTTCTTCCTGATTGGCTTTCTCGGCCTGCGCCACATGTCCAACCCGCACAAGCCTGTCACTGCCGGACTGGCAGCGGCCGGAGCGCTGGTGGGCGTTTTGGCACTGATCGTGCTCAATCTGAGTGCGGCGCATTTCCGCGACCTGCTTGAATTCAACGCCGCAACCCTGGCCATGGGTGCAGGCGATGTCACCGGCCTGGTGCTGGCTCCGGTCACCGCCGCCATGGCGGACCCATTCGGGATCGAGACCCTTGAAGCCCTGCTCCTGCTGGTGCTTGGCGTGACCTTCGCGGTCATCGCAGCATTCAAGGGCCGCACCTTCGACGATGCCATCCCGGGCTATGGCGGCGTCACCCGCCGCCTCGAGGCCGCAGCGGCTGATCTCGAGAAAGCACTTGAGTCTGGCTGGAAAGATGCCAAGAAGCTGAGCCAGCACGAGCTGGAAAAGCTTGTCGATGCCAAAGAGTTGCTGGATGATATCTGTCGCGATCTGGCGGGACCGACCAACCGGCAGTAAGCTGGCATTCATGGTGGGTCCGGGGCTGGACCGCCGTGCAATTTTGCGACGGAGGGGGCCATGACCGGACGCGACGCTCTTGGAGTGTTCAATCTACTGCTTGTCGGTGCCGTACTGGCCGGGATCAGCTATGCTGCCTTCGTCCTGAAGCCGCCGGTATATGACAGCCAGACCCTGTGCCTGGCGGGCACCGTGCCGCCGCACCGCGTGGTGGTGATCGACAAGACCGATCTCTATTCACCCGAGCAGGCGCAGGCGATCGGCGCCCTGATCCTGTCGCAGCGCGACCAGCTCGCCGTCGGCGAACGCCTCTCGCTCTATGAGCTCAATGAGAGCGGCCAGCTGCGCAATACAAACAGTTTCTCCCTGTGCAATCCGGGCGCTGGCGAGCAGGTCAATCCACTCTACCGCAATCCCGACCGGGTCCAGGCGCGCTATGAAGCCCTGTTCGCCGAGCCGCTCGATCGCGCCCTCGCCGACCTCGTCTTGCCCAAGGATGCCCCCAACAGCCCGATCATCGAAGCCCTCGCCCGTCTGGGCCAGGATCCCGGCTTCGACCGCACAGTGCCGGGCCGCCAGATCGTGCTCGTTTCGGACATGTTGCAGAATTCGGCCGTGTTCACGGTCTATCGCCGCCGGCTCGGCAATCTCTCTGATCGTGTCCCAGAGCCTGCCGTCGTTGCCGATGCGATTCGCGAAACCTATGGCGACAGCCTGCGCGGCGTCAGGCTCGACATCCGGCTGATCCCGCGTGGTAATTGGGAAACGGAACAACGCGGCGAGCTGATGTATTACTGGGACGCGGTGTTCTCGATGCTCGGCGTCCAGGCGAGCTGGCACGAGCTTTAGCCGATCACCTCCGTGAGAAACGGGATTAGCCGGTTTTCCACAGGCCAGCACCGCCGGTCATAGCTTATGCGTATCGCCCAGCCTCGATCACGCCCACTGTATGTTGTGGCATCCAGCCACCGACACGCAACTGGTTGAGGTTTTCATGGCCATGCCCGCCCTGCTCGATGATGCCGACCAGATCTGGTCGCGCGGATCGCACAATCAGGTCCTCGACCAGGATATTCTGAGCTTTTGCGTCCGCTCACCGGAGCTCGTCGAGTTTGCCTTCACCCTCGCCGATCACGGTCATACCCATGTCGGCCATGTCGCGCGGCTGACCGAATTCACGCTGATTGATCTGGCCTATGGCGATCCGTCACTGGCGCGCGATCTTTGCCTGCGGCTGCAGAAATGCGGCCTCGACATCGCGATGGAGCTGCAGGGCTGGGATGCGCCGGCTTATGACGGGCATTCGACACAGTTCGACTAGAGCCCTGTTGCGTTTGCGACCAGCTCGCGTATTCCCATTGGCTGGTTTCGCTAAACGCCAGGGGCTGCCCGATGATCACCGTCCACCACCTCAATAATTCGCGCTCGCAGCGCATTTTATGGCTGCTCGAGGAGCTGGGTCTCGAATACGAGATCAAGAAATACATGCGCGATGCCACCACAATGCGCGCGCCGGCCGAACTGAAGGCGATCCACCCGCTCGGAAAATCGCCGGTGATCAGCGATGGCGCTATCAATGTCGCCGAGTCCGGTGCCATCGTGGAATATCTGGTCGATACCTACGGCCCGGCCCTGAAGCCCGAAACCGGCACCGAAGCCTATCGCCGCTATGTCTACTGGCTGCATTTCTCCGAGGGTTCGCTGATGCCGCCCCTGCTGATGAAATTGCTGATGAACCAGATCAAGTCCGCGCCGGCGCCCTTCTTCGTCAAACCGATCGCGAAGAGCATAGCCGGCCGTGTCGAGGAGCGTTTCATCGGCCCCGAACTGGTCAATCTGTTTGCCTATATCGAAGCCGAACTGACCGCGAATGAATGGTTCGCCGGCGACACATTCTCTGGTGCCGATATCCAGATGAGCTTCCCGCTCGAAGCCGCCGCCGCCCGCGGCGGGCTCGACAAGAGCCAGGTCAGGATCCAGGCCTGGGTCGACCGCATCCACGCCCGCCCCGCCTATCAGCGGGCGCTGGAGCGCGGCGGTGAGTACGGAATTATCGGGAGCTAGGCCGGGCGTTCAGAGGTGCCGCAACGGGTCCTGCCCCTGACCGAGTATGCGCAGAATCAGCACATCGCCGTCGTCCAGCCGGGTGTAGTAAATCGAATGACTGACCTGCTCGAACCGCCGCAGCCCCGGCGCGATGTGCCCGTAATCATGGCCGAGGCCGGGATAGTCGGCCAGCAGGACAAAGCGCGCGAAGAGTGAGTCAAAATACGCGCCTGCCCGTTCGAGTCCGAAATTGAGAATTGAGTATTCGTAGATCGCCTCGACATCGGCCTCGGCCCTGACCGTGAGCCTAAAGCCGGCCATCGGCCTTCAACCGGTTTTCGACCCGCGCCTTGATTTCGGCGGGACCGCTGTCGCTGATCCCGCTCCGCAGGCTTTCCTGCACGATATCGCGCAGCTGGTTTTCGGCAGCATGGCGCTCCTGATCGCGACGGATCAGATCGCGCATATACTCGCTGTCATTGGCGTAATTGCCCGATTTAATCCGGATCTTGATCCAGCTTTCCATCGCATCCGGGATAGTGATTGTCTTGCGCATCATGGTCATGGGGGCCGCTCCTCTCGACAGAGATTACCACGCCCCATCGTATGACCAAAATCATACTATGAGCGCATTTCGCCAGCCCCTAGAAACTGAACACCACCCGCGCCATCAGCGCATCGCCACCGGTATCGAAATCATAGAGATATTCGACGTCGAAATCGACGCGGCGACGATAGGCATGATAATCATCACTGTCGAACCAGTGCGAAACCGAAATCCCCGGCCCGGCTTCGAACCGGTCCTGGCTGCCAAACTGATCATCGGAATACTGGGCCACGGCGGTGACATAGGGCGTGACGGTCCAGCCTTCGGCGGTGCGGAAGCGGCGGCCCTGGCGCACTTGCGCATAGGCGCCGAAATATTCGTTATCGCCGGGGATGTAGGCGAGATCGGCATAGACGCTGGTATAATTCCAGCTCGCCGCTTCGGGCCGCCAGTCATAGCCATTGGTCCAGCCATAGCTGGCGCGAAGCAACCAGTCATCGCGGGCATTATCCCCCAGCGCCACGAGACGCTCACCGGACAGGTTGAAATCGACCGACTGGAAGGGCTTCCAGCGGGCGCCAAACCCGAGCTGGCCGCTATCGGCATCGAGGCTGTAGCTGCCCGGCTCCATGCCGGCATAGCCGCGCGCGAACAGGGTGATGCCGCGGCCGTTTTCATACAGCGCATCAGGTCGCCAGGTGAATTCGGCGCCGATCGATGACGAGCTGACACTGTCCTGCAGCCCGCCGGACAGGCTCACGCCCTCATTGCGATAGCTGGTATAGGCAAAGCCGGATGTGCGGCGTTCCAGTTCGGTCACTTCGCGGCGGACGCGATAGAGATGTTCGGCATCGCCGCCCTGGGCCTGGAGAAGGTCGATCACGCCGATGAAAGCCGCAGCGGCCTCAGCCTCCTGACCGGCATCCTTGTAAGCATAGGCCTGATCCTCGCGAATGCCGGCATTATCAGGCTGGAGCGCGATTACCTGACCGAAATGATCAGCCGCCTCGGCATTGCCGCCAATGCCGCGCAGCGCATAAGCCAGCGAGAGGCGGACGTCGGCATTGGCGGGCTCCTGCGCCAGGACGGCGCGGAATTCACTGATCGCAGCGCGGGTTTCCCCGGCGCTCTGCAACATCAGGCCATGATCGAAACGGCGCCATGTCTGGTCATCAATCGCGATGGCGCGCGCCATGTATTGCGCCGCCATGCCCGGCTGGCTTTCGCGCAGCACCTGGGCCTGTTCGTCGTAATATTGAGCCAGCTGCAGACCCTCGAATTCACCCGGGCGCACTTGCCACAGACGCGCCTGGGCATCGCCGGTGCGGCCACTAAGCCGGGCGGCGCGGGCCGCCTGAAGCTTGTCTGACGGTGCATCGGAAAGCTGGGCGGCATAATCCCAGCCGATCAGCGAACGATCCCAATCGCCCTCGGCCTCGGCCTGATAGCCCAGCGACCGCAGGGCGAAGAGCTGCTGCTCCGTATCGAGCTGGTCGCGGCGGCGGACCACCTCCCACAAATCACTGACGGCACGGGCGCTGTCACCGGCGTCGATGGCGCAATTGGCGGCGTCGAGATAATCGCTGGCGCGGCCAAGCACCGAGCCGAGCTCTTCCCAGATCGGTATCGCTTCGCTGCAGCGCCCCGACGCGTTGAGTTCAAACGCATGGGCACGGGCCGAGGCGATCTCTTCGGGCGTCAGATCGGCGCCCGCCGTGGTGACCCAGCCGAGCGCCGCCGCTGAAGCGCCGAGCAGCATGGCGGTGCGGGTAAAACGGCCGCGGCCTTTGGGTTTCGCTGTTGCAGACATGACATGCATCCTTTCCACTCAGGGCGCGGGGGCGCCGCGAGCGAGTTCCGGTTGGCTGTCGACGAGAATTTTCCAATCCGCGTCCGACACTATGCCCGATTCCCGGGCGATTTTGATAAATCCGAACGGGGCCTGCCCCGCCGCGCTGACACGCCGTATGCTCATCCAGATCGCCTCGATCTGGGCGTCATCGGCGAGGTTCAGACGTTTGAGAATTCGCGCCGCGCGCAGATCCGGCTCCAGCGGTGCCTGGTCCCAGGCGAAGCGCAGGCCGAAAGCGACATCGCTGGCGGGCGCGATCACGAAGCTGAGGCTCGGCTTGATCGCGGCCCTGAGCTCGGCCTCGGCGGCCTCGCCGAGCGGCTCAGCCAGCGCCAGTTTGAGACCGGAGCGCGACAGCCCGAGAGGGAAGACCGCGAATTTCCGGGCCAGCGCCAGCTCGACGCTGTCGCGCGTGGCGTCCTCCACCTGCAGTGGATCGAAGGCCTCGACCGGATAGCGCGAAACTTCGCTCCATGCGGTCGCAATTTCCTCTTCGGTCGCATGACCGGCCCTGACAAGAACGGCGGCCAGTCCCAGGCCCGCCGCAGCGGCCTCGGCTTCGGCGGCCACCAGGGTGTCGTCATTGACGATACCGTAGAATTTCAGCGCATCGCCGAGCGTATTGCCCTGGCCGCTGATCTCCGCCATCGACGGATAGGCATGCATCGTCTTGTCCCAGGTGATGCGCTCGCCAGTGACCATATGGACGGCAAAGCGGCGCGCGGCCCGCATCGAGGCGAGGAAGCCGACATAATTGCCGACCACCATGCGGATCGGCGACAGGATGGCGTGCTTGAGACCATGAGCCGACGCCGTGAAGATCACCCGGTGAACGACGCGATTGATCAGGAAGAGGAAGTTGATCATCACCAGCGTCCAGACCCAGCTATTCGGGTCGATCAGCGGCGGCAATGTCCCGACCGACGGCACGAGCTTGGTCACGAGCCAGTAGAGCGCCCACTGAAAGACGATGGCATAGGCCAGCATCCCGGTCGGCGCGGTCCAGATCGCCTTGCGATCGCGATACAGGAAATAGCGATGTGAGAACGGGCCGATCCAGCCCAGCTGCTTCCAGCCGAGATAGGAAATGCCCAGCATCCAGCGCGATTTCTGCTTTACCGAGACCGACAGATTGTCCGGGAAATATTCGCGCGTGCCGACCAGTTCCCGGCGATAAAGCGTGCGCATCCCGCTGCCATGGCGGCGCTTGATCTCACCGACAGGCACCTTGGCCCAGAAGCGCACGAATTCCGATTTCAGACCGGCCTGGAACAGGCGGTGACCGACATCATAATCTTCCGTCAGGCTGTCAGTATTGAAGGGCTGGTTGTCGCGCTCCTTGCACAAAAGCTCGATGCACCAGCGCGAGAACGAGGTCGCGACACCCGCCGACGGCACCAGCCGCGTCATCGCCGAACGGGCGATCAGATCCTTGCCATGCCATTCGGCAAACTCGTCCATGTAATGGCACGGGATCAGCTCATTCCATTTGCGCGGCATGGAGAGCACGGGCAGCTGCACCATGTCGGAACGGTCGAGATAGGCATTGACCACCTTGAAGGAGAGCGGGTGGATGACGTCTTCGGAATCCTGCATCGCGAAAGCGTCGTAATGCACGCCGACCTTTTTCTCATGCGCGAAGATGTTCTGGATCATCCAGTTGAGGCAATCCGCCTTCGAAGTCGGTCCGGGATGGCCGACCATGGCGCGCACGACCTGTTTGTGCTGGCGCGCAATGCGGTCGACTTCGGCGATCGTGTCAGGGTCATTGGGGTAGCAGCCGACGAAAATATCGTAATTGCCGTATTCCAGAGAGCTGAGCGTATTCATCAGCATGCGTGCGATGACATCGCTCTCCTGCCAGGCCGGCACCATAATGGCGAGACGCTTTTCCGGCGCTTCCATGATCGTCTTGGTGGTGGGAACAAAGCGGAAGGGGCGCGTCAGGACGCGCTGGCCCTGCAGCACCCAGAAATACAGATCGAGAAAGGCGTCATCGGTCGAGGAGATAAAGATCGCGATGGCGGCATAGATTGTGGCCCAGCTCAGACCGGTCCAGTAGATGCGCGCCATCGTGGCACCATCCAGCCCCGTGACCCAGTCGACGATCCAGACCCAGGCGCTCGTCCCGAATGCCTGGATTGCCGCTAATATTTCTCCCCAGCCCTCCATGACATCAAGCCCCGACCTTGACGCGGCTCGCGTCCTGCACCGCAGCAGCAGCCGGGCGCAAAGCCTCCAGGCTGGCGGCGGATTGCGGGGTTTGGGGCGTCGTTCCGGCGCCAAGGAAGCCGGAGACCAGCTGGGCGATACGGCGGCCGGCATGACCGTCGCCGAACGGATTGGCGGCGCGCGACATGCGGCGATAGGCACGCGGATTGTCAAGCAACTGGCGCGCATTGCGCATGATCGTGTCTGTGCTCGACCCGACCAGGCGTGCCACGCCGGCTTTCACCGCCTCGGGCCGCTCGGTCTTGTCGCGCAGGACCAGTACGGGGACACCAAAGCTCGGGGCTTCCTCCTGCACGCCACCGCTATCCGACAGGATCAGGTGGGCGCGCTTCATCACTGCGACGAAGGCGGGATAGGCCAGAGGTTCGACAAGGTCGATACGTTCCTCATCACCGAGCAGGGCCTCGATCGGGCCGCGGACGCGGGGATTGAGGTGGACGGGAATGACGAAGCGAAGATCGGGATATTGATTGCGCAACAGCTTGATCGCCGTGCACACGCCGCTGACACCACCATCCCAGTTCTCACGCCGGTGAAGGGTGACCAGAACCAGACGTTCGCCGGCCTTGAGGCCATCAAGCGCTTGCGGGCGAATTTCCATCGAGCCGACCAGCTGCACCGCATCGATTACCGTATTGCCGGTCATGCGGATCTTGGCGCTGGAAATGCCCTCATCGGTGAGGTGTTTGGCGGCGGCGCGTGTTGGCGCGAAATGCAGATCAGCGATCGGGGAAATCAGCTTGCGAAAGCCTTCCTCCGGAAACGGGTGGCGCATATCGCCGGACCGCAAGCCGGCCTCGACATGGCCAACGGGAATATCGTTGAGAAAGGCGGCCATCGCGCCGGAGAAGGCCGAGGCCGTATCGCCCTGGACGAGGACGAAGTCAGGACGGCTGGCGGCGAATTGTGCCCCGAGATCGCGGATCAGCGCGCTCGTGAGGCTGGTCAGCGCCTTGCCGTTCCAGTCGAGATCAAGGCGCACATCCGGCGCAATTCCGAACACATGCATCGCCTGATCGGCGAGGCTGCCATGCTGTCCGGTCGCAATCAATTCGGGAGTCAGATTGACGGTTTTCTCGAGCGCGGCGTGAACCGGTGCCAGTTTGATGACTTCTGGTCGCGTACCCGCAACGATTGAAACTTTCATGATCCCACCCCATGTGCTGTGGTGCATCCAGTCCGGGAAGCACCCTCATCCCCGGCTGTCCGGGAACAAGACCGTTGTCGTTGAGAACTGGGGTCGAAACCGCACCAGGTTACGGCGATTTAAGGATCAATTAAGGTTATGACGCCCGGCATGGGGCGAGTGCGGGGCAGAACCGGTCATCGGGCGTTCATGTTCGGGGCGTTTCCGGAACCAGAAGCGGTTGCTCTAGAACCAGAAGCGGATGCCGGCGGCGATGACACGCTCGCTGGCCCCCTCGCCGCGCAGCCGTGCCAGATCCGCCGTCTCGCCCTGCAAATCATGCCATTCGATCCCGACATAGGGCGCGAATTCGCGGCGGATTTCATAACGCAGACGCAGGCCGAATTCGGTTTCAGTCAACCCGCTCCCCAATCCATGCTCCGCGATCTCTCCGGCCGCGAACTGAATCTCGGCGCGCGGTTGCAGCACGAGGCGCTGGGTAAGCAGGAGATCATACTCGGCCTCGACCCGTGCGGTCAGATCGCCGGCATCACTCAGGAACAGCGCGCCGTCGAGTTCGAACCAGTAAGGCGCCAGCCCCTGCACGCCGATAACGGCATAGCTTGTCGAGGGGCCGGGCTCGAAATCATGGCGCAGACCGATCTGCAGGTCGAAATTGGGTGAGATCGCACGGCTGTAGAGCGCCTGGATTTCGGCGGCGTCGAATTGCCCCGCTTCGAGGGCATATTCGCCCGCGGTCTTGATCCAGAATTTGCGCTCATCGCCGCCGACCCAGCCCTGGGCATCCCACAGCAAGGCATCGTCCGCCCCGCCGCCCAGATGCTCGAACCGGTCGACCATCACCATGGAATGCACACCGCCCATGCCATGGAACATGTGAGCGCGCGCAACCTCCATCCGGGCGTGATCGGCATCGACCGGATTGCCTTGACGGGCCTGCGCGCCAGGTATGATCAACAGCGCGAGGAGCGCGCCAGCGAAAACTCTACATCTGGTCATGGTGAACTCCATGGTCCGGGCGAACCGAGACGACCTGCATCATGCCGGCATGCATGTGGAAGAGGAGATGGCAATGAAAAGCCCACTCCCCCAGCGCATCGGCGGTGATGTCGACCGAGAGCCGCTCGGCCGGTTTGACGATAATGGTGTGTTTGCGCGGCTTGTGCGTGTCCTCGCCGGTGACGACGTCGAAGAACATGCCGTGCAGATGGATCGGGTGCGGCATCATGGTGTCGTTGACGAGGGTGAGGCGCAGCCGCTCATTATGGTGAAAGACGATCGGCTCGACGACCGCCGAGAAGGCGACGCCGTCGAAGGACCACATATAGCGCTCCATATTCGAGGTCAGATGCACTTCCACCTCGCGTCCGGGCGGGCGGCGATCGGTATTGGGCGTCAGGCTCTTGAGCTGGGTGTAGACCAGTACACGGTGCGGCACGTCAGCCAGGCCGATACCGCGCTCGCCGAGCCGGTCAAAAACCATGGCCGGCATCATGGCGACGCCGGGACCTGTGGGGTGGTCATGGGTCAGCGGTGTGTCCATTCCCGCCATCGGCGCGGCGCCATGGCCCATCGCCCCGTGATCCACTGGCGCTGGCTGCACAGGCATTGAGTGCCCCATGGCGGCGTGGTCCATCGCCGGCGCAGGAGCTGGCGTGCCATGTCCCATGGCGGCGTGATCCATTGTGCTGTGATCAACCGGTGCCGGCGCAACGGCCACAGCGGGCCCAGCGGGCCCAGCGGGCGCATCATGCCCCATCGCGGCGTGATCGCCATCCATGGCGGAATGATCCATGCCCATATCGCGCATCGTCAGCAATGGACGCTCGCGCAGCGGCGGCACCGCCGCCTGCATGCCGGCCCGCGGCGCCAGGGTGGCGCGGACATAGCCGCTGCGATCAATGCTCTCGGCCATCACCGTATAGGCCTGGTCACCCGGCGCGACGATCACGTCATAGGTCTCGGCGACGCCGATCTGGAATTCGTCGGTCTCGACCGGCTGCACCGGCAAGCCGTCGGATTGCACGACGGTCATCGGCAGGCCGGGAATGCGCAGATTGAAAATCGTCATCGCCGAAGAATTGATGATGCGCAGTCGCACCCGCTCGCCGGGCCGGAACAGGCCGGTCCAATTGTCCTGCGGACCATGGCCATTGATCAGATAGGTGTAGGCATCGCCGGTGACATCGGCGATATCGGTCATGCTCATCCGCATCCGCGCCCACATCGCCCGTTCGGAAACCGCCTGGTCGAGCCCGTCGCGGCGCGCATCGCGGAAGAAGTCGAGCATGGTGCGGCGTTGGCGATTATAGACGTCGGGCACCTGTTTGAGCCGATTGAAAATCGTCTCGGCGCCCTCAAAGGTCCAGTCACCGAGCATCAACACATATTCGCGGTCATAGGCGATCGGGTCTTCACCGGCCGGATCGATGATGATCGGCCCGTAATGACCCATCTGCTCCTGCAGACCGGAATGGGAGTGATACCAATACGTCCCAGATTGCCGGACCGGGAAGCGATACTGAAAGGTCTCGCCCGGCGCGATGCCGGGAAAGCCGACGCCCGGCACGCCATCCATCTGGAAGGGCAGCAATATGCCGTGCCAGTGAACCGAGGTATCTTCGCCCAGCCCATTAGTGACGTTGAGCGTGATGTCATCGCCCTCGCGCCAGCGCAGCACCGGTGCCGGGAGATGCCCGTTGATCGTCACCGCCCGGCTGCCACGACCATCGATGGTAACGGGCGTGTGGCCGACATTGAGATCGAAGCGCGTTCCCGAAAGTGCGGGCAAGCCGGCGCTGGTCAACGGCACCGCGCTTTGGGCCCAGGCCGGCAGCAGGGATGTCGCCGCAGCGTAGCCACCAATGGCGACCGTGCTGGTGAGAAAATTGCGCCGATCCATCCCGGTTATCCTTTGCTTGGTAGACATGGCCGGCCCCGTCAGAGTTTGACACTGCGCAGGCGCAGTGCGTTGGAAATCACCGAGACCGAAGACAGGCTCATGGCCGCCGCCGCAAACATCGGCGAAATCAGAAGTCCGAACACCGGATAGAGCACACCGGCAGCCACGGGGACGCCAGCGGCGTTGTAGATCATGGCGAAGAACAGGTTCTGGCGGATATTGCGCATCGTCGCTTTCGCCAGGTGGCGGGCGCGGACGATGCCGGTCAGGTCACCCTTCACCAGGGTGATGCCGGCGCTTTCGATCGCGACATCGGCACCGGTGCCCATCGCGATACCGACATCGGCGCGGGCCAGGGCCGGCGCGTCATTGACCCCGTCACCGGCCATGGCGACGCGGTGACCGGCGGCCTGCAGGTCTTCGATCAGTTTCGCCTTGTCCGCCGGCAAAACACCGGCATGGAAGTCCTCGATGCCGAGTTGGGCAGCGACGGCCTTCGCCGTGCGCTCATTATCGCCGGTCGCCATGATGACGTGGATGCCGGCGGCAGCGAGGTCCTTCAGCGCAGTCCGTGTGGTCTCTTTGATCGGATCGGCGACGGCGATGAAGCCGGCACAGACCCCGTCGACAGCGAGGAACATTACGGTCTCGCCGGCATCGCGGCGCGCATCGGCATCCGCAAGCAAAGCCGCCGCATCAATCCCCAGATCGCTCATCAGAGCCATATTGCCGAGCGCCAGCTGATGCTCGCCGACGCGCCCGGTCACGCCCTTGCCGGTGACCGACTGGAAGTCCTCGACGGGCTGCAGGCTCAGCCCCTTCGCTTCGGCGCCCTTGAGGATCGCGGCGGCGAGCGGGTGCTCCGAGCCGCGTTCCAGTGCGGCAGCAAAGCCGAGCACCGCGTCGTCCGATTGACCCGGCGCGCTTTCGACGCCGACCAGGCTGGGCTTGCCCAGGGTGAGTGTGCCGGTCTTGTCGACCAGCAGCGTGTCGACTTTCTCGAACCGTTCCAGCGCCTCGGCATCGCGGATCAGCACGCCAGCCTGGGCGCCGCGTCCGGCAGCGGTCATGATCGACATTGGCGTCGCCAGCCCCAGCGCACAGGGACAGGCGATAATCAGCACCGAGACGGCGGCGATCAACGCATGCGCCATGGCGGGAGGCGGTGCCCATAGCGACCAGCCGATAGAGGCGAGAATGGCGACCCCGATCACGGCAGGAACGAACCAGCCGGCAACGATATCGGCGAATTTCTGGATCGGGGCACGGCTGCGCTGCGCCTTGGCGACCATTTCGACGATCTGGCTGAGCACGCTGTCAGCGCCAACGCGGCGCGCCTCGACCACCAGCCCGCCCGAGCCATTGATCGTGGCGCCGGTGACTGTGTCGCCCTCGCCCTTCTCGACCGGCAAGGATTCACCGGTGATCATGGATTCATCGACCGAGGAATGGCCGGACACGACCCGTCCATCGACCGGGAGTTTTTCACCGGGCCGCACACGCAGCTTGTCGCCGACCATCACGCTCTCGAGGGTAACCTCGTCTTCAGAACCATCCTCGTGGATGATACGCGCTGTCTTGGGCGCCAAATCGAGCAAGGCGCGAATCGCCGAGCCAGTGCGTTCTCGCGCACCCAGTTCCAGGATCTGCCCCAGCAGGACCAGCACGGTGATCACGGCGCCGGCCTCGAAATAGACCGCGACATGGCCGCCCATATGACGGAATTCCGGTGGGAAAATCGCCGGGAAGAGCACGGCCGTGACACTGTAGAGATAGGCGGCGCTGACGCCGAGCCCAATCAGGGTGAACATGTTGAGATGGCCGGAGCGCAGCGATTGCACCGCCCGCTCGAGGAAGGGCCAGCCGGCCCACAGCACGACCGGTGTCGCCAGCGCCAGTTCGAGCCAGAGGGCGAGGCCCTCGCCGACGAATTCGCGCGCAAAACCAAGCCCGATCATCGGCCCCATTGAGAGCAGGACGAGCGGCACCGTCAGCAGAGCGCCCCAGAAGAAGCGGCGGCGGAAATCGACCAGTTCCGGATTGGGGCCCTCATCGCCGGCTGGCACGCCCATCGGCTCCAGCGCCATGCCACAGATCGGACAGGTCCCCGGTCCGGTCTGGATAATCTCCGGATGCATCGGACAGGTATATTGCGTGCCTGCGGGCACCTCGGCCTGAGGCTCGCGGTGGGCGCCGCTGAGGAAATGCTCCGGCTCGGCGGAGAAGCGATCATGGCAGCGCGACGAGCAGAAATGATAAGTCGTGCCGTGATGGTCGAATCGCGGCTTCCCGGCCGCAGTGTCAACGCTCATGCCACAGACCGGATCGATCGCCGGAGCGTTGTGGACATGATGTGAACCATCGCAGCAAGCGGCGGATTTTTCGTGAAGATCGGGGTTCATGACCATTGCCTTCATTGAGTGATGGCAACCGGTGTAATCCTTCCAGCAACTGGAAGGTCAAGCGGGAAAATCAATCGGCCCGCAGCGCCTTTCCCGACGGGTCACAACAGGCCGGCGCGAGGCCCGATAATTCGTCAATGATCGGACAGTCAGGCTTGTCGTCGCCATGGCAGGCAGAGGCCAGTTTCTGCAACACCGCACGCATCGCCTTCAGTTCGGAAATCTTGTCACCGATCTGGCGGATATGCTGCTGGGCCAACGCCTTCACATCGCTGCTGGAGCGCGAGGCATCGCTGTCGAGCGAGAGCAGGTGGCGGCAATCATCAATCGAGAAGCCGAGCGCCCGGGCGCGGGCGAGAAAGCCGAGCTTGTGCAGATCGGGCTCGCGATAATCGCGATAGCCGTTTTCGGCCCGCAGGGGCGAGAGCAGGCCAATGCTTTCATAATAGCGGATCGTCTTGGCGGGCAGGCCGCTGAGCGACGCCGCGTCCTTGATATTCATGCCTGCCTCCTGGCCATGCTGCCTGGACGTGATCCGGCAGGCCCACGGTCAAATGCCGTGGGCCTGCCGGTCAATCATCGCCGGCCGGAAGGCGCGGCGCCGTCTATTCCTCCGCCGCAGCCTCTTCGGCTGGCGCACGGAATTCAACATCCATATTGGCGGCCAGATAGACCAGCGCAACATAGGCGGCGACATTCTGCGCCAGGGCGTCGGGATCGATCTTGTCGAGCGTATCGTCCGGCGTGTGGTGCAGATCGAAATAATCCGTACCGTCCTGATTCAGCCGGACCGTTGGCACGCCCTGCATCGCCATCGGGATAATGTCTGGCCCGCCACCGGGAACGTTATTGCCGCCGCGCAAAATCCCCAGCGGGGTAAGCATGCGGCCAATGGCGTCGATCCCCGGATTGGCGCTTTCGTCGACATTTGAAACGAATTGCCAGATCCGGCCAGCACCGAAATCGGACTCGGTCGCCAGCACATGATTGCCCAGCTCTTCAATATGTTGCTCGGCATAGGCCCGTCCACCGAGCAAGCCGACTTCCTCGGCACCGAACATAACGACGCGGATGGTCCGGCGTGGGCGCTCCGGAAGCTGTGCGATCAATTCCGCGGCTGCAACGGTGATCGCGATTCCGGCGCCATCATCGATGGCACCTGTGCCCAGATCCCAGCTGTCGAGATGGCCGCCGATCAGGACGATCTCATCGGGCAGCTCGCTGCCGACAATATCCAGCACGACATTGCCGCTCGTCACTTCGCCATGCCAGCCCGGCGTCGCGCGGATATGCATCGCCATCGGTGAGCCATTATTGTGCAGGCGGCGCAAATGATCGGCATCCGGATTGGAGACAGCGATGACAGGGATACTGGCCCATTCACCATCCATCGAACTGATCATCCCGGTATGGGGATTGCGATGGTGGTCGGAACCAACCGAACGCACGACGATCGCGTCGGCGCCGGCCCGCTCGGCATGCTGCCAGCCAATACGGCGGCGATTATTCGAAGGGCCATAGCCGGCGCCGGTCTGTGTGGCGACCATAGGGTCGCCATCGACGAAGGCAATCTTGCCCGCAAGGGAGCCATCCGCGACGGCCATCAGCGCGCCGATATCACGGAAATACACGACATCGCTGTCGATCGCCCGCAGGCGCGGCGACCGGCCTGAACCGCCCAGGGCAGAACCATGCAATGGCATCGCATAGGGCGCTGTCATTGAAATTTCGAGCTCACCACGGTCCCAGAAGGGCATGGTGAAGTCTTCAACCGCGACGCGGTCAAAGCTGAGCGACTGGCCCAGGGCCTCGCCCCAGACGCGGGCGCGCGCTTCGGCCTCGGACCCGGCCAGGCGCGGCCCGACCTCGGTCGTCAGCGATTCGACGATCTCCCAGGCCAGATCGCTCTCGAGCGCTTGCGCGATCAGCGCATCGGCGGTCGCGGCCTGGGCGGGATCGAGCTGGTAACTGTCCTGAGCATAGGCTTGGCCGGCCAGGATCAAGGCTGCGGCACCTGCAATGATTGATTTCATAAAGACCTCCCCACAAATTGATGCAGGCACTATGAGAGTTGAGACGCATCGCGCAAGCGTCTGGCGTCAGTCGAGACCAGATGGAGAGATCACAATGTCGGCAGCGATCGAACGTAAAATCGAGGGGCGCACGCGCGATCTCGGTGGATTTGAAGTCCGGCGCGTGCTCCCCGCACCGCGCCAGCGCATGGTCGGCCCCTTCATCTTCTTCGACCAGATGGGGCCCGCCACGTTTTTCCCCGGCACCGGCATTGATGTTCGCCCGCACCCGCATATCGGTCTGGCAACCGTGACCTATCTGTTCGAGGGCGCGCTGCGTCACCAGGACAATCTGGGCATCGACGCCGTCATCCGGCCCGGCGATGTCAACTGGATGACGGCCGGCCGCGGCGTCGTTCATTCCGAACGCACGCCCGCACCGGAACGCGCAGCCGGTCACCGGCTCTACGGCATCCAGACCTGGGTCGCCTTGCCGGTGGGCCAGGAAGAGATCGACCCCGCCTTCCACCATCACCCGGCCGCCAGCCTGCCAGGCTTCACCCGCGATGGCGCAGAATTCCGGCTGATCCTTGGCACGGCCTGGGGATATGAGGCACCCGCCGCAGTGTTCTCGCCGATTTTCTACCTGCATGGCGATCTGCCGGAACAGGCGGCGGTCAGGCTGGATATCGATCATGACGAACGCGCCGTCTATCTCGTCGAAGGCGCGGTTCAGCTCGATGGCGCATCGCTGCAACCGGGCGAAATGGCGGTTCTCGCCGCCGGCAGCGACCCAATCCTCACGGCCCAGACCTCGAGCATTGTGATGATCTGCGGCGGTGCCAATCTCGGCCCCCGCCAGGTGGACTGGAATTTCGTCGCCTCGAGCCCCCAAGCCATCGAGCAGGCCAAGACCGACTGGACCGAAGCCGCCCGGACCGGCTTCCCTCAAACCGGGCGTTTCACCCTGCCCGCTTTGGAGAGCGAGCATATTCCCCTGCCCGTCTAGCCCGCCGATTCCAGCCCCGGCCTCAGCGCGTCCGGTCCGGAGATCGCCCCCCCTCCGGCCACCAGCCACCCCGGCCCGAGGCCGCGCTGGCGGTTATGGCAGCCAATGCAACCGCATTCCCGATTTCCAAAACACGGCGAAATCGGGCTTGGTTCGCGATTTCTTGCGTGCCTTTTGGGCTTTTCTGGATCAAGCTGATCTGGTACCGCCTCTCTTCATGACGGTTCACCGGAACTGGCAAGACACTTGCGTTATCCGGAGAAGTTAGAGCGTCGCGCCGACCATGCGGACCCGATCCGCGGCACGCCGCAGGCGAAATAGGGTTACCTCTCCGACAGATGAGAGGGCCATTGGGGGTTAGTAAACATGTCGACATCCGAGCGTCACGATGGCGGCCTCGCGGCCATGGGAATTCAGGCCGGCCAGGTCCATCTCAACTGGAACGAGGCCCGGCTTTACGAAACTGCCGTGCAGCGCAATGAAGGCGAGATCGCCGAGGGCGGCGCCCTGGTCGTCAAGACCGGTGTCCATACCGGGCGCTCCGCCAAGGACAAGTTCACCGTCCGCGACAGCGAAACCGAAGACCAGGTCTGGTGGGATAATAATGCCCAGATCGACCCGGCTCATTTCGACGCGCTGTGGGAAGATTTCCGCGCTCATATGACCGGCAAGGAATTGTTCGTGCAGCAGCTGTTTGGCGGCGCCGACAAGGATCATCGTCTGCCCGTGCGCGTCATCAATGACCTGGCCTGGCACTCGCTCTTCATCCGCCATTTGCTGCGTCTGCCAACCGAAGACGAATACGCAAATTTCCAGGCCGAATTCACCATCATCAACCTGCCCGATTTCAAGGCCGACCCGGCGCGTCATGGCTGCCGCAGCGAGACCGTTATCGGCGTCGATTTCACCCGCAAGCTGGTTCTGATCGGCGGCACTTCCTATGCCGGCGAAACCAAGAAGTCCGTCTTCACCATTCTCAACTATCTCCTGCCCGCCAAGGGCGTGATGCCGATGCATTGCTCGGTCAATGTCGGCAATGATGACGACGCCGCGATCTTCTTTGGCCTGTCCGGCACCGGCAAGACGACCCTGTCGGCCGATGCCAGCCGCACACTGGTCGGCGATGACGAGCATGGCTGGTCGCCCAATGGCCTGTTCAATTTCGAAGGCGGTTGCTACGCCAAGATGATCAAGCTCTCGGCCGAGGCCGAGCCGGAAATCCACGCCACCACCAAGATGTGGGGCACGGTGCTTGAAAACGTCGTGATGGACCCGGTCACCCGTGTGCTCGATCTCGACGATGCCTCACTGGCGGAAAACAGCCGCGGCGCCTATCCGCTCAGCGCGATCCCCAATGCCAGCGAGAGCGGCACCTGCGTGCACCCGAAAAACCTGATCATGCTGACCTGCGACGCGTTCGGCATCATGCCGCCGATCGCGCGGCTGACCCCGGCCCAGGCCATGTATCACTTCCTCTCCGGCTATACGGCGAAAGTCGCCGGCACCGAAAAGGGCGTCACCGAGCCCAGTGCCACTTTCTCGGCCTGTTTCGGCGCCCCCTTCATGCCACGTCATCCGGCCGAATACGGTGCCCTGCTGCGCGAACTGATCGCCGAGCACAATGTCGATTGCTGGCTGGTCAATACCGGCTGGACCGGCGGCGCCTATGGCACCGGCCAGCGCATGCCGATCAAGGCGACACGCGGCTTGTTGAATGCGGCGCTGGACGGATCGCTGAAAGAAGCGGCTTTCCGTGAGGACAGCAATTTCGGCTTCATGGTGCCGATTGCCGTCGACGGCATTGATTCCGGCATACTCGATCCGCGTTCGACCTGGGCGGACCGCGATGCCTATGATGAGCAGGCCAGCAAGCTGGTGGCCATGTTCATCGAGAACTTCAAGACCTATGAGAGCCATGTCGCACCCTATGTCCGCGCAGCCGCACCGCGGCTGGAACGGGCTGGCAAGACGCTGGAAACAGCCGCTGAATAGGCCTGTCCTGGCACAGCGTACCAATCAGCCCCGGTCGATCATCGACCGGGGCTTTTTATTGTCCCGGGACTGCCGGCCGGGTCAGAACCGGGCGTGACATTTTAGCTCGCTTGATGCGCCAAATGCAGCTTTGCGACAAAAATTGTTTGACCAACGCCCATCGCTGGGCCTTTCTTGCAAAAGAATTTCGCCGAGCCCAATTTCGGGCCCGGCATTACCAGACCGGACCATGATGCCCCTTGCCGCCCTGACCCGCTTTGACATGCTGCGCTGCACCGCCAGCAGCGAAGGCGTTCTCGCGTCCGTCTGGGCCAGCACGACAACCTCCATGACCATTACCATGACCACCTCGGGTACGAGGGGACAGGTTGGCGTGGACTAGCGGTTTTCAAAATCCGCCTCACACCCCGACCCGCTCCCCCCAAGGAAGCGGGTTTTTTCATGCTTGAATTCCAGATCACCCAAAGGACCAGTCCAGTGAAATCTCCAGCCAGCCCAGCACCCGCCCCGAAGCTCTGCGTTCTCAAATTCGGCAGTTCGGTGCTGCACACGCCCGATGATTATGCCCGCGCCGCGCACGAGATCTATCGCCACACCCGGACCGGCGAGAAAGTCGTCGCGGTGGTCTCGGCGCTCGATGGCGAAACCGATGCGCTGTTCGGTGTCGGCGCGGCGGTCGGGCAGAACTCCAATGACGCCATGCTGGCCCGGCTGGTGCGGTGCGGCGAGTTGAAGTCGGCGGCCCTGATGGGGCTGGCCCTGCAACGCGCCGGTGTGGTGGCGGCGGTGCTAGACCCGCATGAAATGGGGCTCAAGGCAGATGGTTCGGCGCTGGATGCGAACCTTTCAGGCCTCGATGCCGCCCGTGTGCTGGCGCATTTCCAACAGGCCGATGTCATCGTCGCGCCGGGCTTCTTCGGTGAAGGCCCCGACGGGCCGGTGACGCTGGGCCGCGGCGGTACGGATCTGACGGCGGTGATGTTTGCCCACTGGCTCGGCGCCAGCCGGGCGCGACTGATCAAGGATGTCGATGGCGTCTATACGGACGATCCGGCCCGGGTGCCCGATGCGCATCGTTTCGATCAGCTCGACTATGCCGAGGCGGCGCGCGTCAGCCGCGGCCTGGTGCAGGACAAGGCGATCCATGCCGCCGAAGCGCTCGGTGTGGTGATCGAGGTCGCCGGACTGGGCAAGGCCTTCGCCACGCGGATCGGGCCGGTCTCGCGCAAGATCGGGGCCCGGCATCGCCCCCGCGCCCTGCGCGTCGCCGTACTCGGCCATGGCTCGGTCGGGGCCGGTGTGTGCCAGCACCTGCTCGCCCATCCGGGCCGCTTCCAGCTCAACCCGGTTCTGGTCCGCGACGCCGCCGCCCATGCCCGCACCGGGCCAGCCGAACTGCGCTTCACGGCCGATGTGGTCGAAGCCCTGGAAGGCCATCCCGACATCGTCGTCGAGACGCTTGGTGGCATCGGCGCCGCGCGCAGTCTCAGCCAATCCGTCCTGCGCGACGGCATGCATCTGGTGACGGCCAACAAGGCCGTGATCGCGCTTGATTTCGAACGCCTGCACGAGCTCGCCGCCGAGGGCGGCCGGCAATTGCGCTATTCCGCCGCCGTCGGTGGCGGTGCGCCCATCCTGGAAACCCTCGACAGGGTCAGCAAGTCCGGCGCCGTGCTCTCGGTCGAGGGCGTGATGAATGGCACCTGCAATTTCATTCTCGGCCGGCTCGGCGAAGGCGCCCTGCTCGCCGAAGCGATTGCCGAGGCCCAGGCGCTTGGCTTTGCCGAGGCCGATCCGCGCGGCGATATCGATGGTGATGACGCTGCCGACAAGCTCGCCATCATCGTCCGCCATGCCTTCGGCGTCGCACTTGATCCGCGCGACATTGCCAAGGAAAGCCTCAGCGATCTGTCGCCGCATCGGTTGCAGGCCGCCGCAGCGCAAAACCTCGTGTTCAAACAAGTCGCAAGCTGCAGTACCGGACCCGATGGCCGCGTTCTCGCCAGCGTCGAATTGCGCGTCCTGGCACCGGACCATCGCCTCGCCCGGCTGCGCAATGAGGAAAACGGTTTTCTCGTTCAGCTTCCCCATGAATCCCTCTATGTGCAGGGCAAGGGTGCCGGCCGCTGGCCGACCGCCGAGGCCGTGTTTGCCGATATCGTCGACATCCAACGCCTCGTCGATTGCAGCCCGGCCGCAGCCTCGGCCAGCTCGACGCCGGAGCTGGCCGTCCTGTCGGCACGAATGCCAGGGGAATAGAGGGCATGTCATCTGCAGCCAGTTCGGCCCGCGCCACAGCGCCCGCCAGTATCGGCAATGTCGGCGTCGGGTTTGACGTGCTCGGCCTCGCCTTCGATGCCGTGCGCGACAGCGTCACCGCGCATCGTGAAGCCGAGCCGGGCGTGCGCCTTGGCACCGTTTCCGGCCTGGTCAACAGCCTGCCGGCCGAGGTGGAGAAGAATTGCGCCCTCGCCGCCGCCAGGGCGGTGCTCGAGGCGGCGGGCGCCTCATTCGGCTGCCGCATCGATATTCACAAGGGCGTGCCACTGAGCGCCGGCATGGGCGGCTCGGCGGCCTCGGCTGTGGCGGCGGCCGGAGCGGTCAATGCCCTGCTCGACACACCCTTCGACACGCTCGACCTCTTGCTCCCCGCCATGGAGGGCGAGCGCGTCTCGGCCGATCCGCCGCCCTGGGATAATGTGATGGCCGCCCTGCTTGGCGGGCTGGTGATCGCCGCCCGGCTCGACCCGCCGCTGATCCGGCGCCTGCCTTTGCCGACCGGCATTGCCTGCATCCTGTTTCACCCCGACCGCAAAATCGAAACCCAGCGCGCCCGCGAACTCCTTTCCGACAGTATCGCCAAGGACATCGCCGTCGAGCACGCGCGCAATATCGCCAGCTTCGTGGCCGGCTGTGCCAGCAATGATTTGGAACTGGTCGCTGCGGGCCTGCGCGATGTCTTCATCGAGCCGCAGCGCCTGCCCCTCCTGCCCGAGCTGGCTTCGGTCCAGGCCGCAGCAATCGAGGCCGGGGCGCTGGGCTGTTCCTTCTCGGGTTCGGGACCATCGGTTTTTGCCTGGGTGCCGGACGGTCAGGCAACGGCCTGCCGCGCGGCAATGGCGGCCGCCTTTGCGGCTGCCGGCTGCCCAGCGACGCCCTATCATGCGCCGCTGATCTCCGATGGTCTGCGGCTGGAGGCCGTGACATGAAATATCGCAGCACACGCGGCCTCGCACCGCTGGTCAGCGCCGACCAGGCGCTACGCGCCGGCGTTGCCCCCGATGGCGGGCTGTATCTGCCCGAGAGCCTGCCGCGCTTCGAGCCGGACGATTTCGCCGCCGACAAGGATCTCGGCGCGCTGGCCAACCGACTGCTCGCGCCCTTCTTCGCCGACTCACCGCTCGCCGAGCCTTTGGCCGGCATCTGCGCCTCGGCCTTCGACTTTCCCCTGCCGCTGGTGACGCCCGATGCCGGTGAGCCCGGCCTGCAAGTGCTGGAATTGTTTCATGGGCCGACCGGCGCCTTCAAGGATTTCGGCGCCCGCTTCCTGTTTCGCGCCTTCGATGCCATCGCTCATGCCGACGACCCGATCACCGTGCTGGCCGCCACTTCGGGCGATACCGGCGGCGCGGTCGGCTGTGCCGCCGAGGGGGCGCGTCATGCCCGCGCGGTGATCCTCTTCCCCAAGGGGCGGATTTCGGCCTTCCAGGAACGCCAGCTGTGCTGCTGGCGCGAGCCGGTGACGGCGCTGCGGGTGGCGGGCGATTTCGATGCCTGTCAGCGCCTGGTGAAGACCGCCTTTGCCGATGCACAGCTCAGCGCCCGCCATGGGCTGACTTCGGCCAATTCAATCAGTATCGGCCGGCTGCTGCCGCAAATGGCCTATTGGGCCCAGGCCAGCCTCGACGTGTACGGCCGCACCGGCATCAAGCCGGGCCTGATCATCCCGACCGGCAATCTCGGCAATGGTTTCGCCGCCGTGCTGGCTCGCGCCTGCGGCCTGCCGATCGGGCCGATCATACTGGCGACCAATGCCAATGCGACCCTGATCGACTGGCACAAGAGCGGCCAGTATTCAGCGCGCCAGTCGATTGCCACCCTGGCCAATGCGATGGATGTCGGAGCGCCGAGCAATTTCGAACGCCTGTCGGGGTTTGGTGATGATCTGGTTGAAGATGTGGTGCGAGTCGATGACGATGCCATTCGCGAGCGCATTACCGCAACCTGGCGGCGAAGCGGCTATATCGCCTGCCCGCACACGGCGACGGCGCTGGAAGCCTTTGCCCGCCTGCCCGCCAATCAGCGCCGCGAACGGCCCTGGATCGCGGCGGCGACAGCGCATCCCTATAAATTTGCCGATGTCGTGGAATCCTTGATCGGCGAGCCGCTCACCGCGCCGCCGGGCCTGGCGGAAGTGCTGCAGCGGCCGGTTCATCTCACCGATATCGAGGCAATAATCACCGACCTCGGCGATGCCCTGACGGCGCAGCGGGCGGCGCCGGTCGAGGGGTGACCGACGCGCGCCGCGCTGCGCCGCTATAGCAGGAGGGATCAATCCCAGCCGAAGCTGATGATGATATCGGCATTGCCATTGCCGACCTGGGTGTAGGTCTGGTTCTGGCCATTGCCGACCTGGATGACGCCAAGCACGTTATTATTGCCGTCCTGCACCGTGTTGACGGTACTGCCTTCGCCGATCTGGGCGACGGCGACGATATTGCCATTGCCGTTCTGGTAGAGATTGGCCGTGAGATCATTGCCGTATTGCTGCAGTGACATCGTGCCATTGCTGCCGTTCTGGTACAGGGCGGCGCCATTATTATGGCCGTTCTGATTGACCGACACGCCCTGCTGGATACCGCGGCGCATGCCTTGATAGACCTGCAGGACCGGTGAGTGACCGCGCGAATTGCTTGTCATCCCGACCGGGCCCTGATTGCGCAGTGCATCGCGTGTGATGGGCGCATCGCGCCGCTGGGACTGGGCCTCGGCGGCACCGCTGACGGCGGCAAGGGAAGCCAGCGCCAGGCCAGCCATAAAGAAGCGACGAAGTGACATGGGTCTTCCTCCTGTTTGCCGCCGGTCGAAATGTCCGGTGGGCGATGAAGGCACACTCGCGTATCGCGGCTGAGTGAAGCCTGAGTGTGATGTTCATGCTGGCGACAGGTGCGCCAATCATCTCGCCATTACCCTTTGAGTGTCCGTTGATATGACGTTGATCATCCGCCCGTATGTCCTTCAGCGTCGCCTAATTCAGACCTCACATCCGAATTATCACATTAAAAACAATACCTTGAATGACCACCATTCAACTGGATACGCGTTTTCCATATTCCGCTCTCCTCATCCAGGCCGAACCCGCAGGCTGGCCGCGCCGAAACGCCTTCGGCGAGAGCAGTTTAACCCGTCGGGCGGCTGCGGGGATAAGCGAGCCGGGCCTGCACATCGGCCTGCGATGCAAATTGACGCCGCAAACGGGGCCTGTAGCATCGCGATGATTCTGGAAGGATCCCCCCTTGTCCGAGACCGTCCTGCATTTGCGCCAGACCATCGAACCGGCAGCGCGTTACGCGCCTGTCTGGCCCGATGGCATTGTCGCCGCCGCCTTCGAGCCGCAGCGTCATGCCCGCGCCGCGCGCGCCCTGCTCAATACCGCCTATACACCCGGCGGCGGCGATGTGCTCGAATTCGAGGCCTGGTGGCCTGCCCTCGCCATTGATCCGGAATACCGGCCGGATTTGTGTTTTGTCGCGATCGATGCGGCCAATGGCGAGCTGGCCGGCTTCGCCCAGTGCTGGAGCCTCGGCTTCATCAAGGACATCGCCGTCAGCGATGCCTGGCGCGGCCGCGGCCTCGGCCGGGCGCTGATGCAGGAGATTTTCGCACGCTTCCAGGCGCGCGGGATTTTCGAGGTCGACCTCAAAGTCCATGCCGACAACCCGTCAGGCGCGGCGGGGTTTTATCAGAGCCTGGGCATGGTGCCCGTCGCCTGACGGAGCCCGAGGCCGGGCTTCAGACCGCGTCGAAGAACTGACCGCGCCGCATCCAGTCCGAGCCGATATTGCTGAAGCGGCAGGGCAGACCATTGGCGTATTGCCGGTCGGGCCCGTCCTGCAATTGATAGTGCACATGCGGCGCCGAGCTATCGCCCGAATTGCCCATTGATCCGAGCGGCTGACCCTGCACCACGACATCGCCGGCGCCCACCCGCAGCGATCCGGCCATGAAATGAGCGATCATCGAGAACTCGCCCTGGCCGTGATCAATGATGACATGATTGCCCGGATCGCCCTGATTGCGCAGTTCGGGGGCATGATAATCGGGATTATTCTCGCCGGGCACCGGTTGGTCGGGACGATCACTGCGGGCATGGACGATCAGACCGCCGGCCGGCGCGATCAATTCACGGCCAAAGCCCGACAAATCCGTATTGACGGCAAATTCCGTTCCCGTCTGCACCGCATAGTCCGGCCCCAGCCCCATCGCATCGATCGCGAACTGGCCGCTGCGATTGCGGTGGCCGCCATTGGCCGCGCCGCCCTGGGTCACCAGGCCGGGACCGCGAAAGGGAAAGACCAGCTCGGTGCGCTGCACGTAATGACCCAGCGCGATATCACACTCGATCACGCTCTCGCCGCTCTCATCGCGCACCGTCACGCTAACCGACATCCGGTCGGCCGCCAGCACGCCGCGCTCGCGCTCGATCAGGCGAAATTGCAGCGGCCAATGGACCGGCGCCACCCGCGGCGTGCCATCGGGCTGGCGCTCCGGTGCCGGGCGGTCGCGCAAGGCCAGCGCTTCGGCCGCGGCAGCGCTATAGCGATTGGATCTCAGCGCATTGCCATGGGAGTAGATCGTGGTCTGCAGGCCGGCCACAGCCAGGGTGCGCTGGTTATCGCTCTCCACCGCCACAGTGACAAACCAGGCTTCCATATCCTCGCGTGGCAGGTCCGGCGCCTTGAAGACGCGCGTCGGCAGCGGCACCAGCCGCAAGCGGGCGCCAGGCCGCGATGCGGGCTGGGCTGCGGTTACCGCGCTCCAGGGCAGGCTGGCCGCCAGGCCCAAGCCCAGCAAGACACGACGATTGATCTCCATAATTCCCCGCTCCGATCCGTCAACCGGGCGAGCTTAACGCCCGCACTGGCGGCGGCACAAATGAAGGTCTGGAAAGGTGGGGTGGCTCGGTGGCGCCGCGCACCGGCTCGCAGCCGCTCTAACGCAGCTGGCTATCCTTGCTGCCGCGCCGGTTGAAGCCGGACAGCGCGCGTTGCCCGTCGCGCTCCGACTGGCAGGGCATACAGGTCTGAACACCGACCACCGCCAGCCGCCGCGGCTCAGGGATCGCCTCGCCGCACTCGACACAAAACTCGGCACTCACACCCGCCGGAATCGCGCTACGCGCCTGCTCGACCGCGTCCGACACGGTGTCATCAATCTGATCCTGTATCGCCCCGTCCCGGGTCCATCCGCCGGCCATTGCTCTGCCTCAACCTGTTTCGTGTGAGCCTGTAACGTGGCTATCGGGGATGGTAAATCAAGGTGGAGGCTTGGCGGCACCGGGACATGCTCCGGTTTGAAAAACCGGTGCGTGTCCCGACTTGCGTCCCACTACTCACTTCGGCCGCCTACAGGTTTGCTTCTTCTGTCAATTGGACCGCAGCTCACTCGCTGGCATCAGCGGGATGTCCAGATAACTTGAATTGAGCCAGCGGATTTCCAGCGGTTCCGCTGCGTCAGCGATGCTTTCGTCGCTGACGTCTGCGCCTGTGCCGTGATTGACTTGGGCGAACGCGTTCATGTTGACGTCCACCACCACGACGAGCCGGCTTCCTGCGCCCATGCGCTTGCCGGTCATGCGCGTATGCTCCAGCGGTACACGTTCAACCACGCCGGGTTCCAGCAACCGTCTGGTCGTCATATCCCCGGCGTAGCTGGCGCGGCCCAAATAGTAGGACAAATGAAACAGGCGTCCGTCCGGGAGCATTTCGTAGAGAACGACGCCGAGATCGACATCCCGCTTGTTGATCTGGATTTCCAGCTGCCCGGAGAATTGCCCATTCACCACCATGTCCTGTTCGAAGGCTTCGCTGACGAATACGAGCCCAGTCGATTCCTCCAGCGTCTCCCGGATGATCGGCCACGGATAATAGTCATTGTGCTCGCTCTCCCGATCAGCAAAATCAATTTGCTGGACCCGTGACGCGGTCTCCGCCGGTCTCACCCGGCTCAGAACGGATGCCGCTTCATCGGCACGTCCCGCCTCGAGATAGAAACGCGTGGTACGCGCATTCATGTCGGCCAGCGAGCCGGTGTGCTGCCAGGTGTTGTCACCCATCAGCTGGAAGTTGACGCGGTCCTGGACGATGTCCGGCCGGGCCTCGCCTTTGAGCACGTGGTCGAGCCATGCGAAGGTCAGCTCCGGCACATCGATATGTGAAACCGGGTCGATCTCATAGCCGCGCAAATTGCCGCGCGGACGCCCCTGGGCCGACCAGTGATCATAGGGGCCGATGACGAGGTAGTGCTCGGCGTTTTCGTTGTAGGCATAGTGTTCGTTGTAATAATGCAGCGCCGAGACCTGCCCATCGTCGTAATATCCGGTGATGGAAAGAACCGGGATGTCGATCCGGGCATAGTCTTCGCGAAACGGCACCATGGACTGCCAGTATTCGTCGTACGCGGGGTGTTCCAGCCAGCGCTGGAGCCAGGGATTAGGCTGCCCATCCACCGCATCGATCTCGCGGTAGGCGCGCCCGCTCTGGAACCAGTTCGTGTTGAGGGCGTTCCACCGGTCGCGCTGGAAATACGTATCGGAGTCGAGCGTTCGATTATTGGTGACATAGAAGGCCCAGCCGTAATTGGCGTTCAGGAAAATGTTGTTTTCCATCGGCAGGCCAAGCCCAGGGATCGCCGCCACGTAAGGCACGATCGTCCGTAAAGCTGGATGCAGGTATTTCGTGCTCGCCCACTGCGCAAACCCGTTATAGCTGCCGCCATACATGCCCACCCGGCCATCGCTCCAGGGCTGACGCGAGATCCAGTCAATAACCGCATTCACGTCCCGCGCTTCGGTTTCATAGGGCGCGATGTCGTCGGGGCTGTTCCGTTTTCCGCGCGCAAAGGCAAGCACGCCGACATATCCGTGCGCAGCGGCATGCAGGGCTTCACCCAGATTGGCCTCTTCATTGGCGTAGATCGTGAACACCAACGCACTCGGCTGCGGTTCGGCGATCGCCCGGTCCCGGACGACAATGGCCGACAACTGCGCCCCGTCCGGTGTCTCGACCAGAACATCGTCCTCGATGATGTAGCGCCGATGACTGTCCTGTTCGAGCAGCTCACGACCGACAGGAACCACGCGCGCGAAAACCAGGTGATCCTGGTATTGCGAAAGCAGAAAGCTGGCCGCCGTCACGTCAAAATTTTCGGCGTCGCGCACGCGGGCAAATACGCTGGCCATATAGCCCTCACCTTGTTCGACACTGTAGCTCGCGAAGTGACTGGCGAGGAATGCCTCCTCATGACTCAGACCGGCCAACAATGCCGCGAGCACATCGCGCAACGCCATCTCAAACGTCGCGCCCTGTGCGGCCTGGTGCATTTTCGACTCCAGGAAGAGTTCGTATTGAAGCTCGTAGAAGCGCTGGCTCTCCCCGGTCTCGGCTTGACGGGTGTCACGGATGCCGTAGAGCGTCTCCAGAGCAGCCTCAAACCGCCCGGTCGAGGCCAAGACCCGCAGTCTTGTTTGGGGATCATCGGCGGCGATTTGCGGCAGCAAGTCGTTCGCTAGCTCGGTCATCTCCCGCGCCAGATCCGCATTCGTTTCGAGACCCGCACTCAGTGCGTCTGGATCGTCCAGAAGAACATTCAGCTCGGAGCTAAGCTCCAGGACGCGTTGCTGCTCGGCACAAGCCGGCGCGATGCCGGCAAGCCCGATTGCGATTGCGAGTACGAGTACGAGGAATTGAAATATATTGGGTCTGGGTGACATGTGTCCTATCCTATACAGCGAGGTCGAGACGGCGGTCAGAGGCTCGACGCGGAACGTATCTTCTCCCTCGCTCCTGGAGACACCCATGTCATGATGGCCATGTGATTTTGTCGTGATTTTTTGTGACCGGCAGATAGGTTTTGCTGGGCTTACCGGGCTGCAACGAGGTTGAGCGCCATACAATGCGTTGGAAAATCAGACATTTCGTCTTTTGCGAGGACACTCAGTCTCTGCGGGCTGATGACGGCTCGGAAGAGCAACTCGAACCGTTGCTCGCCGAGGTGCTCGGATATTTTTGCCGCCATCCCGGCACGACCGTCAGCCGCGATGCACTGATCGAGGCCATATGGGCCACGCGCATCGTCACCGACAATGCTGTGAACCGCGTGATCGCCAAGCTCCGCAAATCGCTAGGCGATGATTCCCGCTTTCCTCGATACATCGTGACCCTGCCGAAAAAGGGCTACCGGTTCGTCGCGCCGGTCCAAGCTCTGCCAGAAGGTGACGATCCGCCACCGCCTGCGGTCGGCGCGGTGACACGCTCCGGCCAAAACCTGCTCTGGCTCGGCGGTATCCTGGCAACAATCGCCCTGGTCGCGATCGCCCTGTCTGTCATCGCCGGACGTTCCAGCCGCCCCGCGCCGCCCAACGTGCTCGGGTTCAGCTTTCTGACACGCGATGCCGGCACCGAGGCGCAACCTGCTGTGTCCCCGAACGGGCGCTATCTCGTGTACACGCAGAGCGAACCGGGAAGCCTTCGCCTGATCCTCAAGGACCTGGAAACAGAGGCGGTCGTCGATATCAGCGCGGGCGAGGGTTTCAGCGGTCCGGCAAGCTGGTCCGATGACGGGCGTTCGCTTGTGTATCTTTACACGCACCGGGACGGCCGTTGCGCATTGCACATCGCGTCCGTTTCCGCGCTAACTGTGTCGGATCGCGAAACGGTGCACGACTGCCCGGCCAACAGTTACGGCCGCGCGATCTTCAATCATGAGGGCACGAAGCTCGTTTACGCTGAAGCCAGCGCCGCCGGACCGCCTTACTCCATCTTCGAAATCGATCTTCCAAGCGGTCAAATTCGACGGTTGCCGCAACCCGAGCTTCACCTGCGTGGCAACACCCAGTTCGACCTGCATCCGACACGCGACCAGATCCTGATTTCATCGCCGGACGCAGAGCGCCAGCTCGCCATCTACGCCCTTGATCTTGCGACCGACGAGTTGCGCTTTCTGTTCCGGCTCGACGAATTCGCATGCTGTGCGGTCTGGTCGGAGGACGGGCAACGGGTCGTGATGATCGGAGCGCATCCGGCACCGGCCTTGATCAGCTTCGACCTCGCCGGCCGCGACCGCCAGGTCATTCATCAAACCGCGCACAGGATCCTCGACGTGGCGCGGATCGCCGGAACCCCGAACTTTGTCTATGCCGGTGGCGATGTGAACCGGGACATTGATCGTATCTCGCTGACGAGCCAAACGGTGAGCGAGATCATCATCTCTCCCGCTGATGACCGTCTTGCCCGCATTTCTCCGGACGGCGGCAACCTCGCTTACGTGTCACAACGGACCGGGCGCGACGAAATCTGGCTTCGCGATGTGGCGCAGGGCACGGACCGACGCCTGACGAGCCAGGGCAGTTCCAACCACTACTTCGATCTCAGCTGGTCTCCCGACGGCGCGCGCCTGGTTGGCCTGGCGATAAATGCCATCCACATTCTCGACACGCGCACCGGGGCATTCACGGTCGCGGACATTCCGCGGAGCGATATCCGCGGCGTCTCCTGGCGCGACGACGAGACGATCGCCTACAGCGTGCCTGTGCCCGGCGGCTGGCGGGTACGCTACTATGATATCACCAGCGGCAGGACAACAGAGGAACCAGAGCCATGGCACTTCATCCGCTTCGCCCCGGACCCTCAGGACATTCTCTGGTTCTCGCACGGGGGTGAGGTGTATTTCGGGTCAGATCACCAGCTGCTGCCCCCTGCCGTCCCGACCCTGCAAACGGGACGCCGGTTCAATCTCGTCAAACTCGGTCAACGCGTCTTCGCGCTCCAGCGGGGCGAGACAGCCTGGCAACTCACGCAAACGACCCTCCCGCCCTCGCCCGGCGCAGACAGTGCGACGCAGGTGCTCGCCCAGCTCCAGCATGAGGGAAGCTTCTCGATCGCCGACCAGGCAATTTACTACGCCCGGGTCGTCGACTATTCGTCCGACATCTACCGAACCCGCTCCCGCTAGCGTTCAATCGCGGCTTTGAAGCCGCAGAGCCGTCAATGCTGACGGCAAGCGGCGGGAAGACAACTTCAACCTAAACGGGGCACTCCCTGACTCAATGGAGCCTCCTGCGCCAATCCCGAGATTCCGGACCCACCGGTCTGCCCCGGGGAGCAGGCCTCCCTGAACTAACTCAGCGCCGCTTGTTGAGGTCGTGTTGAGGCAAAAAGAAACGCCCCGAGAACTCTCTCGGGGCGTTTCGTATAACACGTTGATTTATCAACGTCATTTTGGGTGCGGGGATAGGATTTGAACCTATGACCTTCAGGTTATGAGCCTGACGAGCTACCGGACTGCTCCACCCCGCATCAGGGTGTCTTCCGCGATGATCAACGGGAGAGGCGCGTATGTAGGCTGGCTGCGCGGATGCGTCAAGGCGATAGCTGCGCTTTCGCTGCACGGTGGGAAAAGGCCTGTCCCCATTGCCTTGCGCGCCAGGTGGCGCGGGGCGTTTGAGCGCCGGTTTCAGCCGGCCATCCCGCATCTCGAAGGCCCCGGCCCGTGCCGCCCCGGGGCGCTAATATCATGGTCCGTGGAGGCCGTGCGGCGGAGTGCGGCCGGGCCGGCTTGGCGCGAGCGCCGTTGCCTGATGCCCGCTTGCTCAGCACCTCGCCGTTGCGCGCGGGGCAATTCCGGCAGGGACTGACTCGGATACGGGCCCAGGTGCCGGCCAAGTTGCCGGCCAAATTAGGCGATCGAGCCCGCCAGGGCCCGGTTTCCGGCCTGGATCGCGGGCTCGCCGGCGCGGTTTCGGATCCAGAATGGGATCCGGAATTTGGACACAAAAAAACCGCGCCGAAGCGCGGTTGATTTGATTGAATTGCGTGTGGAGGATCATAAAATCTAACGTGCAGACCGGGCGGCGTCCTACTCTCCCACACCTTGAGATGCAGTACCATCGGCGCTAAGGGTCTTAACGGTCGTGTTCGGGATGGGAACGGGTGCGATCCCCTTGCAATAACCACCCGGTCAGCGCGTTAGATTTTATGTTTGAAGAGACAATCCTGTTTATGAGGTGCTTGATGCACAGG
>TARA_R110000868_G_C10972762_1_pt1 | contig 42312 bp, 36 predicted proteins | sample TARA_R110000868 | Tara Oceans TARA_R110000868 (sample SAMEA4397489) | marine metagenome | biome: Polar Biome; feature: [SRF] surface water layer (ENVO:00010504); material: water (ENVO:00002006), including particulate matter (ENVO:01000060) such as... | depth 5 m | reverse complement strand
CGACCCAAAACAACGCTTATCGCTGTTGGCGCGACGGGGTCAAGTTCATTTTTTTCAGTCGCGCAAAATCAAAGCCCGGCTGCTGTTACGAAATCAGCCGGGCTTTGGGAATTGACTCAAGCAAAATTAATTCGAACCGCCTGTCGATGCAGCAGCGACCGCAGGTCGCGTGCGGGGCAATTCGGGGAGCTGCTGTTCGAGATGCCCTTTGGATTTCGACCAGACGAGCAGACCTTCGACCATCATCCAGATCTGGAGTGCAATCACAACCAGACCGAACAGGAACAGATGCCAATCATCGGCACTGTAGGCCCAGCCCGATTTGCTGTTGAACATATTCCAGAGCATGGCCCAGGCAGGCATGATGAGCATGACGATCATGGGAACCAAGGCAAAGATGATGGGTTTATTACGACGACGGAGATAAAAGACGATGACCATAAAAGCGAGTCCGGCCAGCAGCTGGTTGGTGGCACCGAAGAGAGGCCAGAGAATCAGCCCGCCACTCCCGGGACCAGCGGCAGCACTTTTCGGCAACATGGCAACCATGCCTCCGAGGAAAACAGCCAGACCGGTGGCGGCATATTTGTTAGTGAGCGGTTTGATATGAATGGTAGCCGCCAGTTCCTGGATGACGTAACGCTGCAGTCGTGTCGCGGTATCGAGCGTGGTAGCAGCAAAACTGGCGACGAGTACGGCGATGATGCTGATGCCCAGTTTCATCGGTATTCCGATCGTTCCCAGAAAGTTTGCACCTCCAAGGATGAACGCGCCGATTTTATCTTTCAGTGCAAATGCTGCCCAGCCATTTTCGTCTTTCGCGTTATAGCGGGTTTCCCAGGCAGCGACTCCCGTGAGCTGGGTTCCCGTGGCTGCATCAATGGTGGGTTCATAGTTGTAGGCGGCTCCTGTGCCGACGCGAGAGAAATCTCCCATACCAACACCCGCACAACAGGCGAGAATCACGATGACCGCCAGGCCTCCTTCGAGGAGCATGGCACCGTAGCCGACGTACTGGGCGTCGAGCTCGGATTCAACCTGCTTGCTGCTGGTACCACTGCTGACGAGACAGTGGAAGCCACTACAGGCGCCGCAGGCAATGGTGATGAACAGGAACGGCCAGATCGGGGGGGCATCCGCAGGAATGTTTTCTGCGACGGCGGGGGCACTGCCGACCAGATCTGCCTGGCCTGTGGCGCCGGCAACGATGGCTCCGATGAGCAGCAGTCCCAGAGCGAGGACCAGCTGGTGACTGTTAATAAAGTCACGGGGTTGCAGGAGCAGCCAGACCGGGAGTACCGAGGCGATCGCACAATAGGCGAGCAGCACGAAGGTCCAGAGAATGACGGCATTGGGGAATGGTCCCATGAGTTTAAGATCAGGAAATATGGCCGAGAGATCCACGGGCCAGTAGTAGGCCCCCAGATAAACCGAGGCATAGACAATCGCCAACGCGACCAGCGAGGGGACGAGCAGACTTGCATTCTGTTTATAAACCATCAGGCCGATGACAATGGCGATGGGCATGGTGATCCAGACGGGGATCACGGTTTCCGGATAAATGGAAAATATGATGGCGATGACCAGTCCGAAAATCGCCAGAACGACCGTCAAAGCCAGCAGCAGAATCAGCAGAAACAGGATGCGTGTGCGAGGTGCAATGAGTCGACCGGCGACTTCACCAACGGTCTGTCCGCGATTCCGCAACGAAACGACCAGGGCACCGAAATCGTGTACGGCGCCGATGAAGATCGAACCGACCAGAACCCAGACGAGTGCGGGCAGCCAGCCCCAGAAGACAGCGATCGCAGGGCCGACGATGGGGCCGGTACCGGCGATACTGGTAAAATGATGACCGAAGATGACTTCTTTTTTGGTGGGGACAAAATCGATATCGTCCCGCAGCTGTTTGCTGGGAACTTCGGCGTCTCCATCGACGTTAAAGATTTTCTGGGACAGCCACTTTCCATAAGTGTGGTAGGCAATGATGTAACCTACAAAAGCTCCCGCGGCGATCAGCAATGTGGCCATTCGTGTTTTACTCCAGCATTTCTCGAAAAATCAGCTGTACTGATAGACTGTTTCAGGGCGCCGAACCGGCTTGAAGTCGATGCGGACGTGAATTTCGTGTCTGATTTTGCACTGAAGGTGGACTGCCTGGCAGCAGGGAGTCTTAAATCAGAGCGCTTACTACAGATTATCGATCTGCCTCTGGAATCGCAAATCAGTCAGTCGAGTTGGCAACAGCAGCGCGCTCAACAGTATACATTATCACACATCCCCACGAACAGGGTGCCGGCAAATTCGGCACAACCGGCAAGTCCCGCAGAACCGGCAAAGCGGCACCCATCTTTTGACAACGACGTTATTTATCCCATCTTAGCAGGAATAATCTGCGAGAGTGCGTCGATGTAGTTAATACCCACGAGGAACTCATTAAATGATGCAGGGATGTGGGTCATTGCCGGCAAGAGAGAATCATGCCTGAAAACGCAGCCGGTCTCTGGTCAGTCTGAGGAATCGGAACTGTCAGGGATCGAATTCTTGAAGCCGGTCTGATTTGTTTTATTTCCATATGAATATACAGCGGGTGACAAACTTTAATTCAAATCAATAAGAGGTTTGTCGCCTCTTCAGATATCACCTCATTGGCCCAGAACTAAGATCTACGGAAGGAGTATTCACGATGCTTGTATTGTCGAGACAACGCGACGAGAGCATCATCATCGGTGACAATATTGTCATTACTATTGTCGATATCCGGGGTGATAAAGTACGGTTAGGAATTCAGGCACCAACAGAAATTCCAGTGCACCGTCAAGAAGTATACGATGCGATTCAACGAGAAAACGCGATGAAAGAAGCGGAAACGCACCGACCTTCAGCAAAGTCGCCATCAAAAAATGCCAGCGAATGATTTCTTTGCCTGAGAGACATTCCACTGTTGGGGATAGCAGTGACTGGTGAAAGTACAATTAAAGAGTAATTGAATGAGTCGCGAAGGGAGGTCGATATTGATGTCGGCCTCCCTTTGTTTTTAGTTTGCGGGAAAGAAATTCGCTTTTACAGGTTGAGTGAAATCGTCCAGTGGCGATCGGAAGTCTGTTGCACCGCAGCTGCAGGCCAGTGACAGTGGTGAAGTAAGGCTTTGACTTCATCCAGTGTCAGTGCAGCGTGCAGGGAATCGCGGAACATCTGGCGCTGATGCGGATTCGCATCAGTCGCATAAAGAGAGACCAGCCGATCCAGTTCTGCTAACGAATCGGGTCGAAGCAGATCGCGCACGAAGAGAAACCCTCCCGGCTTGATGACGCGTCTGATTTCAGAGAAGACAGACTGTGGTTCGGGAATGTGGTGGATCAGACTGTTGGAGATCACGCCATCAAAACTCTGATCTTTACAGGGGAGCAGTTTGGCATCGGCGTGCTCCAGCAGAATCGATTTGTCTAAACCGGCGCGCTGAATATTCTGCTGTGCTACTTTAAGCATTTCGGCGGCGAGATCGGTGGCGATGATCGTCAGTTGCGAAACACGCTGACAGATCTCGATGGGAATCAGAGCGGTTCCGGTTCCCAGATCGAGAATTTGAAGCGGCTGCGAATCACCCGTGCTGGCCTGTTGCTGCTGGCGAATAGTGATGACAGGCAGCACGGACGCAGCAAACTGCCGGTTCACTTCACTATGATCCATGGCGTCATAGTCAATGGCTTCTTCACGGGTATCCATGACTTCGGGTTCGAATTGTCGTGGAATCATCGTTTCTCCCCTGCAGTCAAACTGAACGATTTCAACACGAATCATAAAAAAAGAGTCCTCACCCATTGAGAGAGAGGACTCTTTACGATTGATCATCGTGTATGATGACGGTCGATGTTTACTCCCCTTCGGAAGAACCGCCGTCACCTTCTACTGAGCCAACAGTTGCCAGCTCTTCTGTTTCTGCTTCGTAAGAACCATCGAATTCAAGCTGTTTCTTGTCAGCGACTTCGGTGACCTTGACGAGCACTTTGTTCTTACCTTCAAAGGCACCCCGCAGCAGTTCTTCTGCGAGGGGGTCTTCGATGTAGCGTTCAACAGAGCGACGCAGCGGACGTGCCCCGTAGTCGAGTTCGCCACCTTCGGAACCTTTGTCGATGATAAATTCGCGAGTTTCGTCGGTCAGTTCGAGGATCACTCCCTGTTCTTTCAGACGGCTGCGGACTTTACCCAGTTCGATATCCACAATCTGCTTCAGTTCTTCGCGGGTCAGTTTACGGAACACAACGACTTCATCGAGACGTCCCAGAAACTCCGGTTTGAACTCTTTCTGCAGATCGTGCATCAGATTTCGTTTCATGGCATCATAGCTGGTGTCATCGTCGGCTTTACGGAACCCGAAGGCATCCCCGTGAGCCATTCCTTGAGCACCGGCGTTGGTGGTCATGATGAGCACGACATTCTTGAAGTCGACCTTGCGACCGAAGCTGTCAGTCAGGTGGCCTTCTTCCATAATCTGCAGCAACATGTTGAAGACATCGGGGTGCGCTTTTTCGATTTCGTCCAGCAGCACGACGGCATAAGGACGACGACGAATTTTCTCGGTCAGCTGACCACCTTCTTCAAAGCCAACATATCCTGGAGGAGCACCGATCAGACGACTGACGTTGTGCTTCTCCATGTATTCACTCATGTCGATCTGAATCAGAGCAGTTTCATCGCCGAACATGAACTCGGCCAGTGTTTTGGCCAGCAATGTTTTACCGACACCGGTGGGACCAGAGAACAGGAAGGCCCCCATCGGACGCTTGGGATCTTTCAATCCACTGCGGCTGCGACGAACGGCCTTGGAAACCTGTTTGATGGCTTCGTCCTGGCTGATGACGCGCTGATGCAGTTCATCTTCCATATTCAGCAGACGGACAGTGTCTTCGCTGGAGAGACGGGTCAGAGGTACGCCGGTAATTTTCGCGACGACTTCTGCAACCACTTCCGCATCGACTACGCCATCGACTTCTTTGGATTTTTCACGCCATTCCTGAGTCAACGATTCTTTCCGTTTTTTCAGTTTATCAGCCTGATCCCGCAGGTTGGCAGCCAGTTCAAAGTCCTGGTTGGCAACCGCTTCTTCTTTGGATTGATTCAGACGTTCTGATTCTTCTTCCAGTTCTTTGAGATCGGGAGGACGCACCATGGATTTCAGACGGATACGGGCTCCTGCTTCGTCGATGACATCGATGGCTTTGTCTGGCAGACAACGACCGGTAATGTACCGGGAAGAGAGTTCGACCGCTTTTTCCAGAGCATCGTCGGTGATCTGAACCTTGTGGTGCTCTTCGTAACGTTCGCGGAGGCCACGCAGAATTTCGACCGTCTGTGAGTCGGTCGGTGGTTCCACCATGACATTCTGGAAACGTCGTTCCAGGGCGCTGTCTTTTTCAATATATTTACGATACTCGTCGAGAGTCGTTGCACCGATACACTGCAGTTCGCCACGGCTCAGAGCTGGCTTTAAGACGTTGGATGCATCAATTGCACCTTCCGCACCGCCGGCCCCGACGAGGGTGTGTAATTCGTCGATGAACAGAATCGTGTTTTTAGCACGACGCACTTCATTCATGACAGCTTTGATTCGTTCTTCGAACTGACCACGATATTTCGTACCGGCAACCATCATCGCCAGGTCGAGTACCACGATGCGACGATCGCGGAGCAAGTCAGGAACTTCGCCGTTGACGACCATCTGGGCAAAGCCTTCGACGATCGCCGTTTTACCAACGCCGGCTTCCCCTAAGAGAACCGGATTGTTTTTCTGACGACGGCAGAGAATCTGAATGACGCGTTCAATTTCTTTGGAGCGGCCGATAACCGGATCCAGTTTTTTCTGCTTGGCGAGTTCGGTCAGATCGCGACCAAAACTATCCAACGCTGGTGTTTTGCTTTTTCCGGCTTTCTGGCTGCCTGTTCCGGGAGTCCGTTCACCTGCTTCGCCCCCTTCCAGGCCATGCCCCAGAAGATTGAGGACTTCTTCGCGCACTTCCTCGAGTTTCAGCCCCAGATTCATCAGAACCTGAGCGGCAACGCCATCCTGCTCACGGAGCAGACCCAGCAGCAGATGTTCTGTTCCCACATAGTTGTGGTTCAGATTGCGTGCTTCTTCCATGGCGTATTCGATGACTTTTTTCGCACGCGGCGTTTGAGGCAGCTTGCCCATCGTGACCATGTCCGGTCCGGACTGCACAATCTTTTCGACTTCCAGACGGATTTTTCTCAAATCCACGTCCAGATTTTTCAGCACATTGGCTGCGACACCTGAACCCTCTTTGACTAATCCCAGAAGGATATGTTCGGTCCCGATATATTCGTGATTGAACCGCTGGGCCTCCTGATTGGCCAGCTGCATCACTTTTCGAGCTCGATCTGTAAACCGCTCGTACATAACTTGTTTCTCCTCTGGCCCGTACATCCCGGGCTCTTATGGATGAACACTGTGAATCCGAGCTGAAACCGGCGGTTTCAATTCAGGAATCACTTTCTCCCAACCTGTTTATGAAATTTGAATTGTCGTTTATTGTCTGCTGAAGTTTTAAAACGTCGCAACTGCATGTGTACATTCAGTTACGGCATTCTCAATTGATTCGCTACAGCACTTTGAAAAAGATAGGTTCGTAGGAATAATACGTTACTCACCAAAAAACGTCGAGGAATTTCCCAAAACTACTGCAAGAACAATTGAGGAAGTGACTGAAACATCACAACTTACTAAAATATTATACCCATTTTAACATTCATAATTTCACTGGCCTGAACGAAACCGGGACAGGAAGTTTGATTCATAATGGAAAACAGCGAAAATCACCACCCTGCCAAAGCCTTAAAATCGACACAATCCACAAGGCCAGCATTTTTAATTCTAGTCCCCAACCCCTAATGTAGCAAGATAAGCCTTTGATCGGTTACTCTATTTAAATGAAGACTGGAGCGTCACCGGTCGGCACCGATCAATTTCTTCCGGCATTTAGCAGTCCAGAAACCTTACCATTCCCATGCATCATATACTGACAGCCGGCGCACAACGGGCCTTAATTCAGGCAGAACGGATTGCCAGCGGCTCAGCCGAATCAGAACCGACACTTGCGCCGCTGCTGGCTGCCCTTGCTCTGGAAGAATCGCGGGCCGCCGAAATCATGCGGACGCATCAGATTGACCTGGCCCAGATCTTGCAGGAATTCCAGTTACCGCTGTCTCAGGATCCCGCCACTTCGCTTCTTGATTCTCCAGTTCAACCGCTGGAAATGTCTCAGGCACTGCAACAATATCCTGCTTTTAGAGAGGTGTTAAATCACGCGATGCAGCAGGCGAGTCGCGCGGACGTCCCCACGGAAATCGGGAGCGAGCATCTGCTATGGGGGCTGCTGGCTACCGCGGGAAAAGAATCTGAGTGGCTTCAAAGTACAGGATCTCTTTCCGCAGAGAAGCTGGATGACTCGAACAATGTAATTTTTCGACAGACAGTAGAACCGCTTGATGTCGATTTCGCTCTGCGGACGGTTGCAGCCACAGCCTACGATCAGACAAATACACTGCGAACCATCGATGCCGCCGCCAATCGGCTGCGGGAAGGTTTACGGGTCATTGAGGACTTCCTCCGCTTTTCGCTGGATGATGCCCATTTAATGAGTCTGCTGAAATCAACGCGGCATCGGCTGACAGACGCTCTCAGGTTTATCGGCAATGAGACACTGATTTCGAGCCGTGATACACTCAACGATGTCGGCACTTCGATCAGCACCACCAGCGAAATCGACCGTTCTTCGCTGGAACATCTGCTGCAGGCCAATCTGAAACGGGTGCAGGAAGCAGCGCGGACCCTGGAAGAATTCAGTAAACTGATTTCGCCCGAAGCGGCAGCCATTTTCAAACAGATGCGTTATGCCAGCTATACTCTGGAGAAAACGATCTTAACCTGCATCGCCAGCCAACGCAGACTGGAAAACAGTCGGCTCTATCTGCTGGTTTCGGAAAGCCTGTGTCATCATGGTGCTGGACCGGCGATACGGGAATCGCTGGCTGCAGGAGTCAATCTGGTTCAGATACGTGAAAAATCAATGACGGACCGCCAGTTGCTGGCGCATGGAAATCGCGTGCGGGAATGGACCCGCGACGCTGGTGCAATTCTCATCATGAATGACCGCCCGGATCTGGCGATCGCCATTGATGCAGACGGCGTGCACGTTGGTCAAGACGAACTGCCCGTGCGTGAAGTGCGACAGATTGTGGGCCCCAGACGATTGATTGGCGTCTCTACTCATAATATAGAACAGGCTCGCCAGGCGGTGCTGGATGGCGCTGACTATATTGGTGTCGGCCCCACGTTTCCCACTTCAACCAAGAATTTTGCCGAACATGAATACGCGGGCCTGGATTTCGTCAACCAGGTTGCCGCCGAAATCACCCTGCCGTGGTTTGCCATCGGAGGCATCCAGGCCGACAACCTGCAACAGGTACTGGAGGCAGGTGCCACCCGAGTCGCAGTGAGTGGTGTCATCTGCAGCCATGAGCATCCGGGGCAAATCACCCGGGAATTACTGGAACAGCTCTCGAACTGAACTTACTGGATCAATAGAAAACCCGACACGCTCTATGACCGTTAATACTTTACAACCTGTTTCCCTGGGCCCCTATCAACTGGAGTCTCCCCTGTACCAGGCAGCCTTGAGCGGATACAGCGATTATCCCATGCGCGTAATTGCCGCGCGACTCGGCGCTGCTTATACGCTTTGTGAAGTGATGATCGATCGTATGATCATTCAGACCAAACAGGGGAAACAGCATTCGATGATGTACTGCCATCAGGATGAGTTTCCCGTAGGTGGTCAGTTGATGGGATCCGAGCCGGAAGAATTCGGACCGGCTGCCCGGAGGCTGGTTGAAGCCGGTTTCCATGTGATCGATATCAACTTTGGTTGTCCAGTGAAAAAGGTGATGAGTCGCTGTCGTGGCGGCTATCATTTAAGTCAGCCGGAAGTGGCGCTGGATATTATCTCTCGCGTGCGGGATACCGTGCCTGCAGAGATACCGGTCACCCTGAAAATGCGACGGGGTATCGATGACAGCAGTGAATCAGCAGACAATTTCTTTATGATCTTTGATGGAGCATACGCACGCGGATTGTCTGCTATTACCGTACATGGGCGCACCGTGGATCAGAAGTATGTTGGCCCGAGTAACTGGGAGTTTCTGAAACAGGTCAAACAACACGCAGGTGAGAAAACCGTGATTGGGAGTGGTGACCTGTTTTCGCCGCAGTCCTGTCTGGATATGTTACGTGTGACGGGTGTAGATGGTGTTTCGATTGCCCGCGGTGCGATTGGCAACCCCTGGATTTTTCAACAGACGGCCGATCTGCTGCGCGGCAAATCGATCTCTCCTCCCGATGTCACAGAGCAGCGCGAAGTCATTTCCGCACATTTTGAACTGGCACAGGAGTTTTACGGCGATAAAAAAGTCTGCAACACAATGCGGAAGTTCGGCATTTTCTATTCGGAACTGCACCCTCAATATGCTGAGGTCAAGAAAGCATTTATTGCTGTCAAAACAGCTGCTGACTGGTTAAAGGTACTCGATCAGTGGTATACGGAAAATGCCCCCGGGCGTTTCCCGCCGGTCGAAAAACCCAATCCACTCTCCCTGGAAACGCCTGCTGTTTGATCGGAATGCCTTAAATCCCACGGGCCAGTCAGGCCGACTCTAACAGTTATTCCGATCACTCGCCTGCACATCTGAGTCGATCTTTTGAAGATCCGCGAATAGAGTGTTTTCACTCATCTTTTTTTTTGACTGCTGCCTTTCACAACCTAAAGTTGGGAAGCGTATGTTTCAAATAGTCAACCAGCCGCTATTCGCGTTTCACGGCTGGATATCGATCCCGACAGGCTCTTCGTCTCATGTCTCATGAGTTAACCACAAATACAATCTGGGTACTGACTTGTACCAGCCTGGTTTTTCTAATGCAGGCTGGCTTCTGTTGCCTGGAATCCGGCCTCTCTCGATCCAAAAACAGTATCAATGTCGCCACCAAGAACATTGTGGACTTCTTCATCGGAGTCATAATTTTCTGGCTGTTCGGCTTTGGCTTAATGTTCGGTCAGTCCTATAGCGGCTGGGTGGGGACAACTCAGTTCGCTTTTGAAGACACCAGTAACGCGCATTGGCCTACCGTTGTGTTTCTGTTTCAGCTGGTTTTCTGCAGTACAGCGATGACGATTTCTTCGGGTGCAGTGGCAGAACGAATGCGGTTTCGTGCCTACCTGCTGCTGGCCGTTGGAATCGGTGCATTCGCCTATCCGCTGTTTGGTCACTGGGCCTGGGCCCGGGATGCCACAGGGGCTCCTGCGGGCTGGCTCGGAAAACTGGGGTTTCTCGACTTTGCCGGCTCAAGCGTAGTACATTCTGTTGGTGCCTGGTCTGCCCTGGCAGCTGTCCTGATACTGGGTCCACGAACAGGTCGTTTCACCGACGATAATAACAAACATCGTTTTTCATCCAGCAACCTGCCGATGGCGGCTCTGGGATTTTTAATTCTCTGGTTTGGCTGGTTCGGTTTTAACGGAGGCAGCACGCTCGCCTTAAACGGACAGGTGCCTTCGATTATTCTCAATACTATCCTTGCCGGAATCTCGGGGGGGATATGCGTTTTACTCTGGGAATTAATTGTCTCAAATCAAATCTCCGTCGAAAAAATCTTTAACGGCTCACTGGCTGGTCTGGTTGCCATCACGGCATCCTGCAATGCCGTCAATTATCCCAGTGCCCTTCTCATTGGCTTTATTGCTGGCAGTGTGATGCTGGGTTCACTTTGGCTTCTGGAAGAGCGTTTCAAAATCGATGATGTGGTTGGAGCGATTCCTGTGCACGGTTTTGCCGGCGCATGGGGGACACTCGCCGTCGCGTTATTTGGTGATACCAGTCTGTTCCCAAGTGGCGCTTCACGCATTTCCCAGCTGGGAATTCAGTCACTGGGAGCAGGGGTCTGTTTTGTCTGGAGTTTCGGCAGCATCTGGATCATCATGAAACTGGTAAATCACTTTATGCCGATCCGTGTCAGTGTGTCGGATGAAAAAATCGGACTGAATGTTGCCGAACACGGCGCTTCAACCGAACTGCACAGCCTGCTGGAAACCATGATCTCCCATGAAAAGGGAAACAAACAGTCCCGGGCAGATGTCGACAATTTCACCGAAGCAGGGATTGTCGGCTATCAATACAACCGGGTACTGGATGCACAGGAAATTCTTCTGTCAGATGTCAAAGACCGTGAAGTGCGTTACCGATCAATCATGGATAATGTCATGGATGCGATTATCACAATTGATCTGGAGGGGAAGATTGAAGAATTCAATCGGGGAGCCGAATATCTGTTTGGCTACTACAACCATGAAGCGATCGGAAAAAGTATCGACCTCCTCATTCCTCCGCTGCATCAGAAAATCCAACATAAGTATTCGAGTGGCGAATTGAATCCGCAACTGGTACGCGCCATTGGCTCGCGCCAGGAAATCGTGGCCCAGCGCAATGATGGATCTACTTTTCCTGCGGAACTTGCTGTCAGCTCTGTTCTCCTGGCAGACCGGGAAATTTTCACCGGCATTATCCAGGATATCAGTGAGCGCAAAGATTACGAACGGTCATTAAATGAAGCACGTAAACGGGCCGAAGCAGCGAGTGAAGCGAAAAGTGAATTTCTGGCCAATATGAGCCACGAAATCCGCACCCCGATGACGGCAATTCTGGGGTTCACGGATATCCTGTTGAACAACCTGCGGAAAAAGGAAGATATTGAATCAGCAAACATCGTGAAACGTAATGGAGAATACCTGATTGGCATCATCAACGATATTCTGGACCTGTCTAAAATCGAAGCACGTAAACTTGAACTGGAACAGGTGCGCGTCAATACGATTGAATTGATCCGTGACATCGTCGCTTTGATGCAGATTAAAGCCGACCTGAAAGAACTTGAATTAGTTGTCTCTTTTGATAATCCGATTCCAGAAACAATTGTGACAGACCCGACCCGTCTGAGACAGATTCTGATCAATCTCCTGGGAAACGCCATTAAGTTCACCGATTCCGGTTATGTTGAATTACGAACCAGAACCATCCATCTGGAAGATGGCTTTGCCCAGCTACAATTTGATGTGATTGATACCGGGATCGGAATTTCCGAAACGGCACTCGCACAGATTTATCAGCCATTTACTCAGGCAGATAGCTCGACAACCCGAAAATATGGAGGGACAGGTCTGGGTCTGGCCATTTCAAAACGCCTCTCGGAAATGCTGGGAGGGCGTATTCATGTCACCAGTACGATCGGATCGGGAAGCACCTTCACTATCTCCGTCAACACGGGATCTCTTGAGGGAGTGCGACTCCAGCAAGTGGATCAGAATTCCGTCAATAGTACCGCGACGGAATGCAGCCAGGAACTATCGGACCACATTGGCAAAACAATTTCGTCCAGCCGGGTTCTGGTCGTCGAAGATGGTCTGGATAATCAACGACTGATTTCATTTCTGCTGAAAAAGGAAGGGATGCACGTTGATCTGGCAGATAACGGGCAACTGGGTTACGATCAAATCATGGCTGCAGACCTGGCTGGAGAACCCTATGATTTTGTTCTGATGGATATGCAGATGCCTGTCATGGATGGATATACCGCTACCAGCAAGCTGAGAGAAGCCGGATATACGCGACCGATTATCGCCCTCACGGCTCACGCGATGAAAAATGATATGGAGAAATGCCTGACTGCCGGGTGTGACGCCTATGCCACCAAGCCGGTTGACAGACGGAAATTACTGGAAACCATCGCCCGTCTCTCTGCCACTGTAGAATCGACCGGACCGTCTTCATAAGCGGAAATATCTGGCAGTGAAACCGCCATCAGGACCAGAACTGGCGATCCAATGTGCGGTAATTGATGGCTTCACTGATGTGCGCCGCGGTGATCTGATCAGAATGATCCAGGTCTGCAATGGTCCGGCTGATACGTAATATTTTGTCATGTGCGCGGGCAGACAGTCCCATTTCTTCCATAGCCGATTTCAGAAGGCCTTCTGCATCTGAAGCCAGTTGACTGTGTTTCCTTAACTGTCTTGGCGTCATGCGGCCATTGTGTGAGGTGGACTCATTCGCGAACCGTCGTGCCTGAATCTCGCGGGCATCCAGTACCTGTTCGCGCATCGTCGCACTGTTGGTTCCCGTTGTCTGATTGGAAAGTTCGCGGAAGGGAACCGGGGGCACTTCAATATGAATATCAATCCGATCCAGCAGGGGCCCGCTGATCTTGGACAGATAACGTTCAATCTGCATCGGATTACACGAACACTTCCGCCGCGGATCAGACAGGTAGCCACAGGGACAGGGATTCATTGCGGAAATCAACATCACATTTGCAGGAAAAGTCACACTGCCGATCGCCCGTGAGATCGTCACTTCACCCCCTTCTAATGGTTGTCGCAAGACTTCCAATGTCCGCCGATTGAATTCAGGCAGCTCATCCAGAAACAGTAACCCGTTATGCGCCAGGCTGATTTCTCCTGGTGCGGGCGTAGAGCCTCCGCCCACCAGCCCTGCCTCGCTGATGGTATGATGGGGCGTGCGAAACTGGCGGAGCATCACCAGCGACTGATCACTGGGCAGCCGCCCCATCGCACTGTAGATACGTGTTGTTTCCAGGCTCTCTTCCTGAGAGAGACGCGGCAGAATGGTACTGATCCGCGATGCCAGCAGGGTCTTCCCGGTCCCAGGAGATCCAATCATCAGGAGATGGTGCATGCCGGCAGCAGCGACTGTGATTGCCCGCTTCGCGTATTCCTGTCCTTTCACATCACTGTAGTCGATATCGTAATGCCCATGCTCTTCCAGTGCATTTTCCCAACAGAACTCAACCGCTTCGATGGGTAAAGAGCCTGTATAAAAGCCGACGGCTTCTGCCAGCGTACCAACTGCGAAGACATCCAGCCCATCCACGACGGCTGCTTCTTCGGCATTCTGAACGGGAACCAGTAAACCCTGTTTCCCCTGCTCGCGAGCCGCAAGTGCCATCGAAAGCGCACCGCGAACCGGACGAATCGTGCCATCCAGTGCCAGTTCCCCCACCACGGCGTAATCCTGAAAGCGATCTGAAGCCAACTGCCCGCTGGCAGTCAACAGGCCCAATGCAATAGGCAGATCGAACGATGCAGCATCCTTGGGAAGATCAGCGGGAGACAGGTTAATAACAATACGATCAATGGGGCGATTGTAGCCACTGTTAACCAGCGCCCGCTCAATCCGATGCGTGCTCTCTTTGACGGCTGCTTCCGCCAGGCCCACCAGAATCGTCTTAGGCATCGCCCCGGGAGAGATATCGACTTCCACTTCCACGGGTTTGGCATCAATACCAAACAGCGAGTAGGTATATAGCTTGGCCAGCATGATGATCTTCTTCAGTTAAACCGACGTCTTATTTGTCCAGTATCCGGCTGATCTCAACCATGCTAACCCGACTTGGAACAACAGTCCACATACCCGAGGCCCTCCAAAACGAATTTGGACTCAAAAATCTGAACAAAAGTGGAAGAAATCGTCTGAGTCGTGGTGTTTTTTGACTGATTGGCTTTTTTTCAGGAGAGGCTTCGACTAGAATACCCGGCCCGATACCGATACTTTCTGAAGGCCTCATCAGTCAACATGTGGTCTCGATAAGCAATATCTGAAGACCATTAAAGGATAACGTCATGGCTAAAACACAGCGTAAACTGAAAAAAGCAAATCACGGTCGCCGTCCTGCCAGTGCCAAAGCACGCAAGGCAAAACGCAAGCACATCAAATTCTAATTTGATGTAGCAGCTGACCTGAGAAGATTAAAACCTCGTCCTGTGATGATCAGGCGAGGTTTTTTGCTGCGCGGTTCGTTGTTGACTAATTCAGCCCCAGCCCGTCAAGATCGGCATCCTGAATCTGCGCGGTTTTAATCGCGTCTTTCAGTTTGCCTACCACAAAGTGCTTGTGGTTCGCGACCGCCTGCTCTGTGATCTGCAGTTGCAGCGCCACTTCTTTATTTGCTTTTCCTGAAACAAACAGCTGTTCGATACACTGCAGTCGCTCGAACTCACCATTTTTGATCCAGGCATCAATCAGCGTCTGCAGACTCACACAGATGATCTGCTCTTCTTTTGATTTGCGTTCCTTACTGCGTGCCAGGCTGGATGCCACCCGCGTATGTCCGGCTGGTTCACGATGATTTTCCCGCGCGCCACTTTCCTCTGGAAACAGGGGAATTGTCGGTCGCCGTCCCTGTTTACGCAGTAAATCTGTCAGTTTATGAGAGGCGATGGCAAACAGAAACGATTCTAAAGGAGTGCCAGGATCATAATTGGGCAGGCTGATCAGAAAACCCAGGAACGTTTCCTGAACGACATCTTCACTGCTCGACTGATTGCGCAGACGACTGTTCACAAATGCCAGCAACCGACCTTCATATCGGGCAATCAGTTCGGACCAGGCTTCCGCATCTCCGGCTTTGATTTGTGAGACCAGCAGCTGGTCGGCTTCGTCGATCGGCATAAGTCCATCACAGACTGATTAGAAGAGAAATTAATGAGACGAATGGATTGTAGCCTGATCCGAGTCGGTTCTCAAATAAACGGCAGCTCCGATACACATCAATGTCATCAGACCAAAAACACCGCCCACCCACAGACTGCGTTCATTGCCAATGTTCTGCTTCCAGCGGGTGAGTAACTGCTGTCTTACTACAGGCGTGTTTTCAATTTCCACATATGCCCTGAACATATCCTGCTTGAATGACTTTCCTGATTTCAACACATCACCAAAATCATGCTCAACCGTCTGGAAGTGAGGGCGGCGGTAGGCAGTCTGTCTGAACAGTTCCGGGTCCAGTTGCCACACATTGTTTTTCAACCAGGGCTCTCGCATCATCAGATTGGTCTGCATCTGCTGCCTTGCTTTCGACAAAGCATCCTGAAGCGCTTCCTCGCGGGTCGCAAATAAACCGGACTGAAACACCGGGCGGCTGCTATTAATCAGATTGGTTTCCTCAAGCACCGCTGAATGAACTCCCTCGACCACCCAGTCCGGCAATTCAGCATCCTTCTGTTGTGAGGGAATGTTCTTAACGGTTTTTTGAAGCTGAAAGGGCTTGGATGCCACCAGGGGCTGATTATCGTTAATTTTCTCCTGCCCCGCAGCCGGAGGGATCTCGGCTTGAATACCTTTCATTTTCGGATCAAAACGGACAGGATTTTCAACTTCCTGCGGCGAGACGAGGGTTGATTCCTGAGCAACTTGAGTCGCTGACGAAGACCCGACACGGACAGAAAAAACGCTGAGAAACACAAGAAGTAAAACCCCCATCATTGCCAGTGCGGCGAACATAAACTGCAGCAAACCACTCTTCCGGGAAACATAGCGAAAAATAGCCGCAAAGATCAGAATGATGACGGGGACGACAACCATTAAAATCAAAAGTTCAAGTATGCCGACCATCATCGTGCGCCCCCTTTCATTTCAATAAAGCGTTGCTCAGGTGGAATCCAGCTCGCAGAGAGCTGCACGACGCTTGAGATAATGGCTGCCCAGCACAAAGCCGGGATCATCGGAAACGCCCAGATGGCTGTAATGATATATGCGGTAAAGACGGTGATCAGCACAGATAAAACCCGGAATTTTCGGGGGCGGAATGAATCGGCGTGCCACCACCAGCGACGGAAACAAAACAGAACTCCGAAAAAGATCACGTAGCTGAACAGGCTGGGTTGACCATTCACCAGTACCAGCGAATTCGGGCCGACGGCATCAAACAGTGGTCTCAACCCCAGGTAATCTTCGCGAGCGAAACCGATTGTGGTCATCAGGACTTCTGTCTGCAGCAGGTAGATGATCGCTCCGACAGCAGCTCCAGTCGTCAGCCAGATGATTCGGCGTGTGCTCTGATCATAGGTTTTACCTTCAGTCAGCTTCGCGACTGCTAAGACACTCCAGGCAGCAACAAGCGTCCCGCAGGTTAGCAGGCAGAACGGTGCGTAGTTGTATCCCCGCATGACGCCCCGAGACATATCGCCCATGGCTCCCTGAAAAAAAGATCCATCGGTAAAACAGACCAGCCCCACGACGATCACCAGCGTGCAGAATACCGCCTTGATCATTGAGACCGAGAGGTTGTACAACCGCGTTCGGTGCGAAATCGCGCGGGGAGTGCGCGGTGTTAATGCACGGGGATAATACGGCTTCTGTTGTTTCTGGCTATAAGTCTGCTGACGCGGTGCGTCTGTCTTTTTTCGTTCTTCTTCCCGGAGGATGCGCGTCTGCTCGAGATTGGTTTCGCGATCAGCGGTCTGGGTCTCATGTCGCTTTTGTTTTTTATCCCATAAATTGCTGATGGGAGGCGGCCCCTTCACAATCGCTGATATTCCCTTGGTAAAAAACCGTCGCCCGAACACACACGCCATGACAACGGCTCCACTGAAAAGCATCACGAAAGGGAGGCAAAGAATAAAATGTGCAAAACCGGCCCCCAGGCTGGCCATCGTGGCTCCCATCAACCCGATAAGTAGAAACATCAAAATGATTGCAGGTCCTAATAGCGTCTTATACTCCCAGGAACTCTGATTGTTCGAGACGCGCGAGTTCTGCCTCACCCCGTCCGAATGTTGCATCGGGGCAGCAACACTCGCAAAGGTTTCAAATGCAGTATCGGGAATTTCCGTCACCGTCTCGCGTTGAAACAGAGCGCGCTCAAATTCCTGTTTGAATGTTTTGATATCGCCGATTCGCTTTTGAGGATCTTTTTCCAGAGCACGTCCCATCACCGCCTGCAAATGTACTGGTAAACGGCTCAGGTCCGGCTTTTCTGACAGATGCTTCATCAGAATTTCCGCCGTCGATTCCCCATCGAAGGGAACGACACCTGTGATCATTTCATAAACCATTACACCTACCGCATACACGTCCACTTCTTTGCCGTAGCGGCCGCGCGCGACTTCGGGAGCCATATAATACACGGTCCCTACACTTTGAGTATTGGCACTTCGTCGACTGTGGGTGATGAATTTGGATAAGCCGACATCACCAATTTTGATGGTCTCTCCATCGCGGAAGACATTGGACGGTTTCAGATCCCGGTGTACCAGGCCGCGGCTGTGCAGGTAAGACAATCCTTCTGAAATGCCCGACAGCCAATAGCGAACCTGCTCCATCGGCATACCCTGCGGATACTGATGAAGCGCCTTATCCAGACCCTGACCGGATACATATTCCATGACCACCCAGTGATCGCCGTCCCGGTCTGTTTTGACATCAAAAATGGTCACTAGATTAGGATGTTTCAGATTCAGGCACTGCGTTACGCCACGTAACTCAATATCCATGTTCTGCTGCAACAGCTTCAAAGCGACCTCTTTGCCGGAATCACTCAACGCATAATACACCTCACCAAATCCGCCCCGGTCGATGGCGCGTTTGATCGTAAATCCTTCTAAAGGTTTCGATTCTGGTGCAAAGGTGAATTTCATTTTTCGTTCCATCCGTTAAACAACATGACAGTTGTACGGTTTACGATTCATTTCTCAACTATTTTAATAACGTTCTCAAAGTGTCCCTGGATCATTTTTTTCCTGAGATTACTGCCCCGTCAGTTTTATCCGTTCCGGTCGACGAATGAAGTAGTAAAGCAGTGCCCCAATCCCATTCAATAAAACGATTACCAACACCCAGATAATTTTATCATTTCCAGTGGAAGGTTCGTATTTGATACAGTCAATTAACATCCAGATCCAGAGTACAAATAAGAGCAGGCTCAAAGCCATTGAAATCAAAGCAAACAGTAAACCAAGGAGTGACATCATTATTCCAATTTCCATCATGGCACGTATTCATTAGCGCGAGTAAAACCCCTGTTCGATTTAAGCGACAACCTCCCAGCGGAAACGCAGCTCAGGGCCAGTGACTAGAGAACCCGGGGTCAAAACGGTTCCCTGTGAAACTGACATCCCATTTACATCGATTGCCAGCCGGGAGCGACACAAGACCTGATTCCCCTGTCGATACAATATGACAGTTCCTGGCCAGTGTGGGCAGACGACATGATTTTCGCTGTTCGCTCCCAGCAGACAGGTTTCCGCCATCAGTACGACACCATCCAGTCGCTGTTGTGGCTGATGATGACTCGTGAATTCGAGACAGGCGGATGCACTCAGGGCCGTCGGCTGCCGGAATGTGAGGACTGTATCTGTATTCAGTCTAAGCGCCGCCTGATCCGTGAGCAAGACACGATCATTGATCGCACGCTGATTACAGAAAACGGGAGCCATCGCTTCCAGAAAATAATTCTCTCCTGAGCGGGTGATCGACGCATGGTGTCGCGAAAGATTGGCCAGTATTGATAAATCAGCCCATTCCGAGGCCAGGCCGCCTGTCACGCCTGTTTCCCCCGGACCACCAATTTTCAGGGTCTCGGGTAAGTAGACCAGGTACGTTCCGACCCCATCAATCCACAGCAGATAGCTCACGCCAGCGGAAGATTTCGCTGCCTGATCCTGTCTGGATGATGAAGTGAAGAAGCCCAAGGTAATTCTCCGGAATCAGGAAGTGAGAGGCACAATTGTTAAAACAATTCACACTTTATTTTAACGAATGAGTTCAACAAGTGATCGCTTAGGATGCTATTTTCGTCAGGGATCACTCAGATTTTCATCGGGACATCAAACTGGCAAGGGGCAGGCAGCTCTACTCGAAAACAAGAACCACCTGCCACCACTCGCGCCAATTTGTTTATCTTTCAGTCGTTTTTACTGAATGGCGACACGATCGCCTGATTTAGTTCTGAAGTATTCATCCATCTGCTTGACGACATCCCGTTTTTCTTCCACTTTGGTATCGACGGGAATCAGGCCAGTGAATTTTCCTTCTGCATCCAGCATCTTTTCTTTGACATCCAGTTGCTTGTTCAAGTCTTTAATCAGGCTCTTGGCACGGGTCAGTTGAGAATTATCGATCTCCAGATTACTGACGGTTTCTGCTGCCTGAACCGATTTCAGACGTGCTTCCAGCTGCTCGATCTGTACTTCCATGTCCATCTTGGCAGACAGCATATTTTCCAGCTTCTCACGATTGGCATCCAGAGCCTTTTGACGAGCCTTCAAAATCTGTTCGTTTCGCTTCAGCGTGTCGGTCGCGACTTTATAACGATCAAACCGCTGTGCCAGATCGCTACGGATATCGTCTTTACTGTAGGTCCGACTTGCATACACAAATTCGGTCTCGTTCGACTCCAGGTCTGATCGCAGGGTGAACATCGCATCTTTCTGTTGTTTCATGGCGAGTTCTGTATCATGAATCTCGCTCTGCAATGTTTCGACATCTACCTGTTGCTCTGCAATCACATGCATACAACGACGAATGTCCGGCACCAGATCCTCCACCATTTTACGAGCCCGGTCGACTTCGAAATCCACGGGAACTTCTGACTTGACCGCCTGTCTGACAGAATTACCGGCGGTTTTCACATAACTCACCACATCGCGGCCAAAGACGAAGGTTCCCAGCGTGGCCAGCACTGCAGCACCTATCACAAATTTCTTACACATGAATATCATTGTCCAGACTCCCTCAATACAACAACAATTGTTCGATTCGGAACAGTAGGCCAAACCGATCGGCCACGTCACAGGGAGTTATTCGCCGCTCATTTCAGGTTCTTGAAAGTTTTTCACAAAGTTTGCCGGAAAAACAAAAAAACGCCGTATCCCATTGATAAACAACAGGATACAGCGAACAAAACATCTAGAATATCTGATATTCTCAGCTCTCTGGTAATGCCTTCAGGAAGAAATCCACAAAGTTCTGCGACATGATGCCTTTGATGTCTTCAGAACTGTATCCCCGTTTTTCCAGAATCCCGGCGAACATCCCCAGATCGGCGATCGTATCCAGATCGTGGGGCGTCTGTTCTTTCCCGAATCCGCCGTCCAGGTCCGTTCCCAGGCCGCAATGCTTTGCATTTCCTGCCAACTGGCAGATGTGATCGGTATGATTGGCAATATCTTCCACTGAAGTGGTTTTGGGATCAGAAACCCCAATCGTCCAGCCCGGTTTGATCATCCAGTTATCAAAGGCACAACCGATTACGGCACCGCGTTCGATCAACGCTTTGATCTGCTCATCCGTCAGTTGACGGTCGGCATTCACCAGAGACCGGCAGTTGTGGTGGCTGGCAAGCACTGGTCCCTGGAAGATTTCCAGCGACTCCCAGAATGACTGATCGGCGAGGTGTGTCACATCCAGCAGCATACCCACCCGATCCATCTCTTTCAGCAGCGCGGGCCCCTGCTCTTTGAGCCCCCCTTCACTGCCTGTTCCAAAACAGTAGGGACCGGGACCATAATGGGCGGGTCCTAAGATTCGCAGCCCGGCATCAAACCAGTCACCAATCTGTTCGGGAGACAGAATCGGCGGTGCCCCTTCCATACTCAGGATGAAACCAATGGGAATCGTACTTCCTTCCGCGCGGGCAGCTGTTTCATTGGCTTCCCATTCAGCGATATGACTGGCGAGTGTGCTGCTGTCGGGAATCTCTCTTAAGACGCCTTTCGCTACCATCGCCCGGTAATAAGCCAACTGCCCCATGGCCACACCATACGCGGCTTCTCTCGATTGATAATGCGTCAACGCCGCGTCTTTGCGATGCAGTCGAGGCAGCAGCGTGGAGATCGTCATTCCCACGCCCCCCTGACGCAGGGCATGCCAGGAAACCGTTGCTTCGCCGGGAATTATATTTTCAAACTGACGTTCAAACTTGCGAATGTCACTGACAGGTAATTCCAGATCCCGGTTCCATTCGCAGGCATTCCAGGCCATATCAAGGTGTGCATCAAAAATCAGCATAAGTTTCTCTATTCTGAAAAGAAGGTGGGAATGATCTCATTCGATCATTGTATATTATGATGGTCCTGCAAATCAGGTATCAGGTGGAGGCAGGAGTTTCGGGACCTGACACATCAGTGGAATTTCCGCCACAGGAACAGATTCCCGCAGCAAAAGAAAACCAGCCGACAATGAGCAGAGTTCCTCCAATTGGCGCAATGGCTCCCCAGAAAGTCTGACCACTGAGCGTCAAAACGTAAAGACTTCCGGAGAAAAAAATGATTCCCAGCAGGAAACACCAGCCGGCTATATTCAACAGCTTTTTCTTCTGCGAAGTCAATCCGGCAAATCCGATCAGCAACAAAGCAATGGAGTGGTACATCTGGTATTGCGCGCCGGTCTTGAAATCGTTCAGATATTTCTCAGCCGCGGGTACTTCTACCCCCGAAACCGTTTTTACCTGCCCGGCATATTTCTCAGCAAAATATCCATCGACGCCATGGGCACCGAAGGCACCGATAATGACAGCCAGTCCACCCAATGCTGCACCTATGGTTGACCAGTTAATAGAACAACACGACATCCACGTCTCTCCCCGATTAAAAGTGATACCGATACTTCAGTGTCACGAATATTACAACTCGATTTTGGTTCCCAACACTTTCAGAAACGCCGCCAGCCACTGCGGATGAGCCGGCCAGGCAGGTGCGGAAACCAGGTTTCCATCCACGTGGACGCCATCAATGGGTGTTTCCACAAACGTGCCTCCGGCGAGAGTCACCTCGGGCGCACACGCCGGGTAAGCCGTACAGCTTTTGTCTTTCAATACACCAGCGGCAGCCAGCAGTTGAAGTCCATGACAGATGGCGGCAATCGGCTTGCCTGCGATCGCAAACTGACGTGTGATTTCAAGCACACGTTCATTCAGGCGAATGTATTCCGGTGCCCGTCCGCCGGGAATCAGCAAAGCTGTATAGTCGTCTGCATTCACATCAGCAAAGGTGGCATTCAACGTAAAGTTGTGTCCCCGTTTTTCCGAGTAAGTCTGATCGCCTTCAAAATCGTGAATCGAAGTGCGGATGATCTCGCCCGCTTTTTTATCCGGACAGACCACATCGACCTGGTATCCCACCATCGTTAATGCCTGGAACGGGACCATGATTTCATAGTCCTCAACATAATCACCTGTTAAAAACAGGATGGATTTATTTGCCATTATTTCATCTCCACTTACGATGTTTTATCCTGCCAGCAGAAACACCAGCCGCATCCCAATCATAAGAGCCACGGAGATTAATAACCAGCCAAACTGCCGTCTCAGTTGCAGCCCTTTGAGTCGGGCATTCAGGTCCGATCCCAGCCGGGCGCCCACCGTTCCCCCGAACAGGAGTGCGATTACTATCATGATACTGATATTGCCATGCCAGGCGTGCGCGATCGTTGACTGGAATGCCACGACCCAGACGATCACCAGACTGCAGGTGATTGCCCGATGGGTGGGAATTCCCAGACCAAAAATCAGTATCGGAAATAACAGGATGCCTCCACTGATCCCCAGAAGACCGGAGACGAGCCCCAGCCCCAGACCAAACCACGCAATGACTGGAATCGAAAGCGGCGCTTCAACCAAACCGGGAAATCGAACTACTGGTGGTATCTGGAATCGATCTGTAAACAGCGTTCCGCTCAATTCTGAATCATCGCGACGGGCACTTCGTAATGAAAGCACTCCCAGCCCGGTCAACATCAGGAAATAGGCAATCAGCACCACCAGATCCGCGACAATAATGTTTCTTCCATTAATCATGACAGCAGCAGATGATTTCGCATGTTCCAGAATCCCCGTACCGGCAATGACGCCTAATAACAGTCCCCCCGTAATCACCAGCGGAAAAAACAGATCTCGAACCTTGATTTTCCGCGCGAGTAGCGATGTTGTTGCAGGTCCCAGAACCTGACAGGCACTCGCGCCGACAGCCAGTTCCATGGGAATTCCCAGCACTATATTCAAAATAGGAACCAGCAGAAACCCGCCGCCGACTCCGAACATACCCGCCAGAAAGCCGATCAGCCCTCCAGTGGTGGAAATCAGAAAAAAATCGAACCATCCAAAACCCATAACGCCGCCGCCTCAGATCTGATAATCAGGGAAAATATAGTCGTCGTCTGAGTTGTCGTTCGAGCGATCCTGCCATTGGTTGAAGATCCAGTTCACAATCACGCCCCATAAAACGGGAATGATGATGCAGGCAATGATAAAGAAAATCTTGTCCAGCATGTACTTGACCTTAACGGAGTTCAGAATGGTGTGCTTCGTGTTTAGAGGCTGCAGGCGGCTGCTGTCAAGTGTGAACAGCCGCTTCCCCGGGAATGAGAGCCGATCTTAGTTGTTTTTTCATACCTTTTCTGGGAGCATGTACGTTCGTGAATCACACAGTCCGTCTGAAAAGAAGGTCCTGCAAAAATGGGCGAGCCAATACAGGAATCCGATCAGTCACTCCTCGAACTGATCCAGCTAAATCTGATTCGGGGTGTCGGCCCGCGGATCCGTCGAACGTTACTGGACCAGTTTGGGAGCCCGGCTCAAATTCTCAATGCCCCCCGCCAGGAATTACTCAACGTCCAGGGTATCGGGACCAAACTGGCAGATGCGATTATCTATCGCGAGGCAAAATCGACTGCGGAAGACGAACTCCGGCGCTGTCGCGCATCCGGTTACCAGATCTTGTTTGAAGAGTCAGCCGAGTATCCTTCACTCCTGCGAGAAATGCCCGATCCCCCTTCGTTACTCTACTGTAAAGGGAGCCTGTTGCCGCAAGACGAACTGGCGGTCGCCATCGTCGGCTCACGGAAATGCACGCATTACGGATTACAGCAGGCAGAAAAGATCGCCGCAGCGCTGGCACGCGCCGGGATCACCGTTGTCAGTGGTCTTGCCCGAGGAATTGACCAGGCGGCTCACACCGGCGCACTCAAAGCGGGGGGACGAACGATCGCCGTCATGGCAACCGGACTGGCACACATTTACCCTCCCGAACACCGGGAGCTTTCGGAAGCAGTCGCCCTGCAGGGCGCCATCGTTACAGAATTCCCTCTGGATCAGGCACCGGTCGCTGGTTTATTCCCGCAACGAAATCGCATTATCAGTGGGTTTTCTATGGGCGTGGTGCTGATCGAAGCAGGTCGCAAAAGTGGAGCATTACACACCGCAAGACACGCTTACGAACAGGGTCGCGAAGTCTTCGCTGTCCCCGGTCGTATTGATCATCCCGCCAGTGCCGGCTGTCATGACCTGATTCGCGACGGTGCCATGCTCGTCCGAGATGTGGAAGACATCCTGGAAGGACTCGGCCCGGCGAAGACACCTGTCATGACAGCAAAAAACCGGGAAGTCCATACGCCACGAGAACTCTCGTTGAGTGAATTTGAACGTGATATTCTCAATCTGGTCACACTGGAACCACAGCACCTCAACGAAATCGTCCAGTCGAGCAATCTCGATTCCTCCCGGATTCTTTCCACTCTCACGATTCTGGAAATGCGTAAAGTAGTGAAACGCCTGCCCGGAGGGTATCTGGTCCGCGCCATGGGATGATTACGATTCCCAAGAGCAGCAATTCTTATTAACATCACAGCATGAATTCTCCAACTGAAGCAAGCGCCGCCGGCCAGGCCGTCTATTCCAAACGCATTTTATCGATTTATGACATCTGGGTGCTGGGGATCTCCAACTCCCTGATCTGGAAATGCCGAACGAAAACCATATTGAACTGGATGAACCAGAGTCTGACCGCCAATCATCTGGATGTGGGAGTCGGTACCGGTTACTATCTGGACCATTGTGCGTTTCCGGATTCGAATGTCAGGCTGGGTTTGCTCGACCTGAATCCGAACAGCCTCGCAGCAGCAGCCAGCCGGGCCAGCAGATATACCCCAGAAACTTATCAGGCGGATATTCTGCAACCCCTGCCCGACCAGCCACAGGGTTTCGATTCGGTCAGTCTGAATTATCTGCTGCATTGCCTGCCCGGCGATCTGAGTTCGAAGTCGACTCTTTTTGATCATCTCAATCAGTGGCTGAACCCCGGAGCCATTATCTCGGGCTCGACCATTCTGGCAGAAGGAATTCCTCGAAGTCTACCTGCCCGCAAGTTAATGCACTTCTACAATGAGAAAAAGATCTTCACTAACTCTGCAGACAGTCGGGATGAGTTACTATCTCAGCTCCAGAGTCGTTATACTGACGTGGAACTGAAAGTGACTGGCTGTGTGGCCCTCTTTCGTGCCCGCTACACTCCTTCAACAACAAATTGACCAACATGGAAATTCGTGAGTTTGCAGAACGGGTTCTCCTCAGTGATTCACTGGAAGAGAAACTCAAGCCCGCCCCGCCGATTTTAACTGATGACAGTCCGGGAGAACCACTGCGCATCAAAGAACCGACGCGCCCGGCCAGTCTGCAGTTCGCTGCCCCCCGCACCGCGCCTGCCATGCCGAAACCCGCTGCGTTGTTCGAGCAGGAAAAACGGGCTCTCGCCCATCACATCATGGCGAACCACGAACTGCAGGCATTGGAAGTGATGGCTTATATTCTGTGCGCCTTTCCCGATGCGCCTGCTGAATTTCGTCAGGGCATGTGCGCAATCATGGGCGACGAACAAAGGCACACCCGTATGCATAAAGAGCGAGCCTCCATTCTGGGATTGGAGTTCGGCAGTCTGCCCGTGAACTGTTATATCTGGAAGAAGGCCCTCAGCTACGAAAGTCTGCTCGACTACCTGGCCGGCCTGCCTCTGACTTTTGAAGGACGCAATTTGGACCATACAGGGGAATTCGAACAGTACTTTCTGGACGCCGGTGATCAACGCAGTGCCGCTCTGATGAAGGTCGTCTATCGGGATGAAATTCAGCACGTTGCCTTTGGATTGCACTGGCTGCGACAGTTAAAACCCGACCATCTCTCGGACTGGGAAGCCTACGAGCAACATCTGCACTGGCCCATTCGTGCTGCTCTTTCCGTGGGTGATACCTTCAACAGGGAAGCACGCAGGGAGACCGGCATGACAGACGAATTCATTGAACGGCTCTACCAGGCTGCTCACTCCGATCAGCCACCCAACCAGAAACCGAAAAACCTCGATTGAGATGGCGGGGACTCCAGTATGAATCAACAAGGTCAAGTCCGCTGGAACAAGGTGATTTTCGTTGACTGGCATGGCGTACTCTCACTCGATCCTTTCTGGATGTCCATCATTCACAATGAAGAGCATCCACTCCACTCATCACTCTCGGAAGCAGTCAGAAAACTTTTTGGGGAACACGATGATCTCGTTAGAGACTGGATGCGGGGAAACATCACCACCAGCCAGATTGTCGACAGCCTGCAGATTGAACTCGAACTAGTATTCCCGCCTGATTATCTGACACGGAAATCAGTCGATGACTGCCAGTTGATGCGGGTCAACAGTCAATTGATCCTGCTGTTACAGTCAGCACAGCAGACAGGTACAGCCATCGTGCTGGCAACCGACAACATGGACTGTTTTCATGATGCAATTCTACGGGCAAGACAGCAGTCACCGAGATTGAAAGAAACGAAAACAACGTCATTCTTCGCAACAGCCAGACTGTTCGACGATGTACTCTGCTCCAGCACACAACGTATCTTGAAAAGCGAAGATCCTCGACATTTTTTTGCAAACTGGCTCACATCTCACGCGCTTGATTTCAATAACGCCCTATTGCTGGATGACCTGAAAATAAACTGCAGTGCATTTCGCGATGCAGGTGGGACGGCGGTTCGGTATAACAGTGAATCATTAGAAAATGCTGCAAACAACTTTCAATCAGAATTAAAGACCTGGGCTCAAATCTCGTAATAGAAATTTATTCTGATCTTTCCAGTTGATTCGCTATTGAGAGCCAAAGTATCATTCAGATAATCTGAATATTTACACGGAAAACCGATTGAAAATGTGGCCTTTTTCAACACCAGAACAAAATCCAACATTCGAGGGAATCTGCCCTGACTGCGGGAAAGATCTGGATGCTGTTCAACAAATCTGCAGAAACGAACTGCCGGTTCTCACTTGTCTGGATTGCTCGAAAACCTTCGATTATTCGTACAATCCTCATTTTGTGTTTCATGAGGTTCAATCGCAGCGGAGAGACTGTCAGTTTTCGATAGTGAAGCGACTCCTGCGTGATTCTCAGATTAAAACCCCCAGACTCATTCGAACACGCTATTGGGTTGTCTACGAATTAGCAAACGGCGTTATCGTTTTTTACGACAGCGCTAACAAACAATATGATGTGCAAATTACAGAGAATCACATTGTCACAGTCGGCAACATGCAATGCGTAATCAATTTTTTGACCGAAAACATCTACCTACACCAATTAACGGAAAACGATTAGAAGCTTTGATATTACTTACTCTGCTTCTTGCCCCGTTTTTTCCGTTTGACTTCGAGGCTGGGATGCTTTGGACCGCCGCCTAAGTAGGGATGTTTCTCAAGCTCATCCCCCTGCCCCAACTCGCGGGGATCGTGGGTGGCCACCAGTTGCTGTTGCAGTTCATTTGCCAGTTTCGCTTTGATCTTCTCGTACATCGGAGAGGCGGCAACGTTCTGCAACTGATCCGGATCATTCCGCAGATCATACAGTTCTTCCGCCGGCAGCTTTCCAAATGCCAGATCATACAGTCGACGATGATTTGCATCCTTGTTTTTATTTTCGACCATATAGGTCTTGGTCGGACCGTTGTCACAGTCTCCATACCAGGTGCCGGGAATAGCCGCGTGCTGATAATCGGGTGTGCCTGCCGGCCAGCGATCGGGGCGGTAATTGTGGATGTAAAGAAAGTCATCCGTCCGAATGGCACGACAGGGATAACCTCCCATGTCAGGTGCCTCCTGTGAAGGGACATGGCGTTCCTTACCGAAAATGACCTCGTCCCTGTTATCAGCAATTCGACCTGATTTTGCATTCGTTAAAACAGGCATCAGACTGCGGCCGGTCACATCCGCCGGGATTTTCACTCCCGCTGCTTCATAATACGTGGGTGCCAGATCAATCAGGCTGACAAAATCGGTGACCGAGCGACCGGGTTTTATTTTTTCGGGCCAGCGGGCAGCGAGCGGCACACGGGTCCCTGTGTCATACAGACAACTTTTCCCACGCGGGAACGGCATACCATGATCGCCGGTCATGAATACGATGGTATTATCGAGTTCGCCTTTTTCTTCGAGTGACTTCAGCGCATCACCTACCAGTTTGTCGAAGCGTTGAACTTCAAAGTAATAGTCGGCGACATCACTGCGAACGACCGATGCATCCGGAAAGCAGGCGGGCAACTTGATTTTGGAAAGATCCATCCCACTCTGCACCCCGGTCCCCGCTTCATAAGGACGATGTGGATCACTGCTGCCCAGCCAGAAGCAGAAGGGTTCTCCCTGTTTCTGATGCTGGAGAAAATCCTGAAAACTCTTATAGCGTTTTCCCGCCAGCTCGCGACCAGCGGTTTCGGTGCGCCCCGGCCCCCAGGCTTTCCCGGTGTAACCGACCTGGTAACCTTGAGCTTTAAGTATTTCCGGATACGTTTCGAACTTGTCAGGAAAAATGCAATGCAGGTTCGCTCCCGCTTCGAGTTGCCAGTGATATTTACCGGTCAGAATGGACCCGCGCGAAGGGGTACAGGAGGGGGAAGAGATATAAGCATTCTGAAACAGCACGCCTTCCCGCGCCAGCCGATCAAAGGTCGGCGTTTTCACGACTGGATCGCCATAAGCGCCTGCATGCGGCCAGCCCCAGTCATCGGCAATCGCAAACAGAATATTAGGTCGCTTCTGCTCTTCCGCTGCCTGAGTATTTGAAACAATGCAGAGGAAAATTATCAAAGCAAAGCAGGACAGGCAGCGAAATAAAAAAGAACCATTAAACATAGCGCACCTTTAACGGCTGGAGTCAGAGGAATCAGGAGATTGATTCCACTTTACTTGCGGTTTTGCAGGTACGCAAGCAAATCCCGTATTTCCTGTTGCGTCAGACGCTGCTCCAGGCCTTTCGGCATAATCGATGTCGGCGACTCTTTCATCACTTCAATCTGATCTCGGGCAATCCGTACTTCAGAGAGATCAGCGGTTCTGAGATAGACCGTATCTGTCGATTCGCGACTGATGACTCCCGTATAAATTCGACCGGCATCGGTCACTACCAGGTATGAGCGATAGCCTCGCGCAAAACTGGCACTGGGAAGTGCGATTGCCTCCAGCAGATCCGTTCCGGTACGAATGGCGCCGATTTTTGTCAGGTCGGGTCCCACTTTACCACCGTCATTTTCGACAGTATGACAACCAGAGCAGGCTGCTTTCTTACCAAAGAAGATTTTGCGTCCTTCCGCCAACCGTCCTTCAGTAAGCAGAGGCTTGAGTGACTCCAGATGCGCCTTCTGCTGTGCCAGATCAACGCCCAGTTTTTTCAACAGCGGTGCTGCTGCCTGCTGGACCGATTCGGGATACTTCTGCAACAGACTCGCCAACTCATCCGCCGACAGGTTCGTTGCAGCAGAAGAACCATTCAGTCCGGTAATCAATGCCTGACCTACAGCTTCATCCACACTTTTCGCATAGGCTCTTAACAGAACCGGCAGTGCCAGAGGCCCCGGTGCATCCAGTTGCTTCGACAACTGGATTAACTGTTCGCCAGAATGCGGTAGACCCGCTAATGCTCTCGCCGCCGCCAGTCGATCCAGAGGTGGATACTCTTCATTCATGCGGGACATGAGGAAGTCGAAGGTACTCTGATCGATACTTTTTAAATGGGCACCAGCAGCGGATAACGCTTCGATTCGCAAAGCAGCGGGCTGCTTCACGTCTAAGGCTAAAGATGTCAGTTGTGCATTGAGATCAGGCAGATCATGTGATTGCGCAATCCGGACGACGAGAATCTGTAATTCAGGATCAGCTGTCTTCAAAGTCTGCTCCAGCGCAGAACGCCAGTTGACAGGAAATTCTTTCAATGCAGAGCGCTGAATCACTTCCAGCAGAATCGCCTTGGCAGGCTGTGATGTTTCCGCGGCGGTCAGCGACTGTGCTATGAGCGATTGCACTTCGGGATCTGCAGATTGCGCTACCAGGAAGCCCCGCAGAACGGCAGCCCGTTCGGGACTCAGTTCAGCCTCGCTCAACCATGTTTTCAATAAGATCAAAGTTTCTCCGGCCCAGCCTTCATGTTCGCTGATTATCGACAGCGTCTCTTTCTGCAAAGCTGGATCATCGGTATCCAGCAGAGGAGTCACCAGTTCCCGCGTCAACTTACCTGAGTTCATCTGGTCCAAAGCAATCAACGCCGCGCGGCGGACAGCTGGACTGGAGTCATCCAAACCTGCGAGAACCAGATCACGCTGGTCGATCCGGATCAGGGCGTAAATGAGAGCATGTTCCAGTGTTCGATCTGGAGACCCGGATTTAATCACATGAAAGAGAGCGTCGATCACCGACTGCAACTGTTCAGCCGAGACCGAGTCACGCCGACCTGCTTCACAGATGCGTCCCAGGGCAGTGGCAGCGGTACGTTGAACTGCTGGCTTATCTTGTTTCAATAACGTTACTAACTCATCAGTTGATTGCGAACTTCGTAACGTCCCTAGCGCTTTCGCAGCCGTCAGCTGCACACTCTCGGAAGCGGTCAGCCCACCTTGGATTGCAGCTGCTGCCTTACCTGTTCCAATTCGAGATAAGGTCCAGATTGCATTGCGTTTACTGGTATCGTTATAAAAAGACCCACTGGGTGAATCGATCACTTTTGCAAGTTGAGGTACGGCCAGATCACCAACACTGGCCAGCTCTTCGATGGCCTTTTGCTGCACAAACGGACGCGTGTCATTCAACAACTGCAGCTTGCGATTAGGCGAGAGTGATTTCCAGTCCAGAGTTAAGCCATAAGGATCTTTGAGTTCCGGTGTACCAGTCTTACGAATTCGATAGATGGCACCTTGAATGTCTGGCTTGGAAATCTGAGACTGGGGGCAGCCAATGCGGAACCAGCCACCCGTATCTATGACCAACAGGCTGCCATCGGCGTCTTCGATGATATCTGTCGGATGAAAATCGGGATCATCCGATACCAGGAAGTCTTCTTCTTTGGTTTCAAACGTGGCACCGTTGCGAATCAATCGGGAGCGAATGACCTTGTGTGTATTAAAAATCGTTGTAAATATATTGCCTTGATATTCCGGCCCGAACTGGGAACCGCGATAACGTAACATGCCTGAAACCGCCACGTGACCAAAGCGGGTGATCGGCCCCAGCAACTCCCCCGTGCGTTTGAATTCAGCGACGCAGTCTTCGAAGTGAGGATACACGCCTCCTTCTATCCAGTGCACCAGACAGTCCACGCGGGGTCGTGTCATGAGAATGTTTACCGAACCAATCATTTCTCCCTCAGGAGTGAAATCTATCTCGACCGGATTGTCCATCCCGCCCCCACAGTGCACTTCGATATCGGAGCCATCCGGATTACAGGAAAAGATTCGTGCTGCCAATCCTTTGCTGGTGACTTTTCCAGACTTGTCTTTGAATTCGTGACCGTGTCTGCCATCACACCAATAAAGCCTGCCTTCCGGCCCGCGAAAACAACCGTGAATACTGGCCGCGTTACCAGAGAAGCCGAACGAATCAACGATGATTTTCCTCTCATCTGCCACGCCGTCATCATCGTGGTCTGTCAGCTTCCAGATATTAGGAGGACTGGCGACATAGAGCGACCCCTCATGCCAGAGCGCTCCCATCGGCAGAGTTAATTTATCAGCGAAGACCGTACTCTGATCAAAGCGTCCGTCTCCATCCCGGTCAACCAGCATACGGATCATGCTTTTGGGCTCTTTAATCAACTGAGGAGCACGCGTATTTTCTCCTGAACTTTCAGCAATGAATAATCGCCCGCGATCATCAAAGCCTGCCATCATCGGGTATTTAGTCAGTTTGCTACTGGTGACTCGTTCGATGCTGAAACCTTCAGGAACGCGAGGCAGGTCTTCCGCTGCTATTTTCTCAAATGGAGAAAGTGCTACAAGAAACACAGCTACAAAACCATTCAGGATCGATTTGTACTTTGGAAAAAGTTTCACAGCAGTCACCTTTTATCAGGCAGGAAATGAAGTCAATAAATGACAATATCCGGGTAAGTTCTCAGGGAGGACCTGATATTGTAAACAAAGTAAAGTATGGGCACAAACAGGATTCTCAAGAATTCATGAGAATCCCCCCTGATCAACATCCAATCTAAAAAACACTCCTCTCAGCATTGGTACTACGCTTGGGATTTCACATGTCCTGTTTTCGCAAAATGTTCGCGCGCTGAAAAAATAAAAAAATCACAACTTATTCTGGCATCAACAGGCTGCAGTTTTCGCCAATGTTCGGTTTTTGTCTTGAACTGGCGGCATCCGGCTTTTCGCGGTTTTGATGCCTGAAGTGAAAAAATTTGACTGCTTATTTCCGGCTATAATTCCCACGTAACGCACAGCACTTCACCAGTACACAAGGGAATTTTCAAATGCAAACAACAGAAATTTCATCGCGAAAAAAACTGACAGAAAAGCAAGAGTCAATCTACTCGTTTATCAAACAGGAAATCACCCAGCAACGTCTGTCGCCTACAGTGCGGGAAATTGCAGAACAATTCGGAATTCGATCCTCAAATGGAGTGATGTGTCATCTCCGCGCTCTGGAACGGAAAGGCTGGATTAAACGTGATCACTATCTGTCACGCGGAATCACATTAGTCGCTGAACCGGTCACTCAGATGATCACACTCACTCCAGGCGAAGCCGTCTGCATTGGTGAGATTTATGTAGGCTGTGTCGGGGTAAAAGATCGCAGTGTCACGCTGGAACTGATTGCCCCCGACACAATGGGAGAAATTCGTAAAGACCTTTGAGAACCTGGTCTCATGGAAAATGCTTTCCCGGTAAATCAGAACTCAAGGCCTGGCTGGCAAAACTAATCTTATCTCTGGAGGGTTTACACGTATGGATCATAATTCGGAATCAATCGAGGAAGACAAGCTCTTACCATTTCATCGAGACTCTACTACAGAATCTGGAAAGGCAGAGTCCACATCAGAATTCCCAGAGGAATTGAAAAAGAGTTACGCCAATCTAATGACAATCGAAGATGAATACGAAGGCCTGACTTCAACAGAAGCTTCAACTGATGTGCAGCAGTGTCATGAACTTTTGGCGAACCAGGAACAACAGATTCAGCAGCTGGTTCGAAAAATAAATCAGGAAAAATCGAAGCGGGAACGATTGAAGGGTGAACTGGAAGAAGCAGAAGTCTGTCAGTCGATGGCACAATCTTATGAAGCAGCGATCACAGGCTGGCGGGAAATGATCCAGGTATTTGAATCGTTTCATCAGTCAACCATTCACAGCCACGAGCCATTTTCTCTGGCGGAACAGACATGGGAAGATCTGAAACATGCGGAACAGCAGGCTTTGACCGAACTGGAAAATGAGACCAGATGGGAAGTGATCCATACCCCCTATGGTTCAACCACCGTTCCAAAGCAGGAAGGCCTGCTGCCAGATGAGATCACGATTGAGATACGGGGCGATTATCTGCCGGTATCAATCCGAACTGAAACCGCACGTCTGGCTTTAACACAGTGTCAACAGGGAACAGCCACATATGCAGTGAGTTGTCTCTGATTCTCTCGAACTGACACATTCTAATTCACAATCAACTTTTTCACAGGGAAAGTACGTCCATGGAAAGCCAGTTTCCAGAAACCGATATTAATGAAATTACCTGCCGCATGATCAGCGGTCAACTTGCAGAATGGGGTATTGATTTCTCCCAGGCACGCGTAGGTCAGCTCGCGCCAGGTCAAATCGAACAGCTACAGACCTGGATCAATGCTGGCGTGGAAGCAGACGAAGCATTTCAGGCTGAGTTTGCATCGCTGCCTGAATTCATGGAGAGTGAATTGCTGGATATAAAAGGAGATCTGGCAACCGGCTCTCCGGAAGAAATCATAGAGCAGGCGATCAATGCCTGTGAGGCGGAAGTGCTGATTACGGACAATCCTTATCTGTTTGATACAACGGGCTGGCATCTGTGGCGCAAAGCTTTTTGCCGCTGGTACCACGGTGAGTCGCTGGATTTCCCGGAGGAAGAAATCTCAAAGGAAACCTGTAGAGGAAATGAATCGGCCGAACTTAAAATGACGCAGCAGCTGAAAACATTGATTACTGATTTTAATCAGGCAGAAGCTTCATTAAAACAGCTTCGACTCGAACTCAAACAGACCAGGCAGTTACGAAATACCAGCCGGAAACAACTGATCCGGTTTCTCAATCAGCAATATGTTTCCACTGAAAAAACAATAATAACACCAAAACTGGAGAAGCAAACAATAAGCGGCTCCAAATCGGAGCAGGGAGAACAACCCAATACTTCTACGGAGTTAATCGAACCAGTCAGCATTATACGTATTCCCGTTACTGGTCCGGAAACTAACCGGATTGAGGTTTATCTGCAACAGACCAATGAAGGAACATGGCGGGCAGGCCATTTCTGGTCTGTGGAAAGCAGTTCACAAGCAGGTCAGATTACACGTGGCAGCAGCCAACTTGAACGAGTATTAACAACCTATCCCACTGACACGGTTGCGCTAATCAATGAAACACTGCTTCTCAGCAGAAAACTCAGAAACGACTTAGAGATTCAATCACAAATTATTGACTACCTGAATCTTCTGGAAGAATTTCCAGGTCAACTGGACCTCTGCAGTGACTGTCATCAGCACTGGCTCAGTGAAGATCTGGACCTCTCAGGATGTTGTCCCCCGTGTTCAGCTGATTGATATCCTGTGAGCAATTTTCAATCAGCAGAGAATTCCGTCGAGTCTCTCCTTTTGTCTTGCCATGTCCACTGATTCCTGCCATAGTTTAAGATAGTTTATAAATGCGAATCTCGACTTTCAGGCCATTCAATTCAGAGGCGGAGACTTCCTGTGCAAGATCAACCCGAAAAAGCAGATCAGAGTCAATCTTCTATAAGCCGCAGACGATTTCTGGCAACTTCTGCATCGGCGGCCGCCGCAATTGGCTTTGGGGCACCCGCCATCGTACGGGGAACCAATCTGAATGAAAAACTAAATATCGCCATCATAGGCTCGGGAGGACGAGGCGGCAGTAATCTCCGATCGGTCTCATCTGAAAATATTACGGTTCTATGCGATGTGAATAAACAGAATCTATTTCGCGCCGCACAGAGTCATCCCAAAGCAAAACAGTTTAAAGATTTTCGCAAAGTCTACGATCACCCGGATCAGTTCGACGCCGTCGTTGTCAGCACTTGCGAACACACACATGCCTTCGCCACCCTTCCCGCACTGCAGCTGAAAAAACATGTATACTGTGAAAAGCCACTGACTCACAGTGTCTGGGAGGCCCGCGTCATTCGAGAAGCGGCTCGGAAGGCGAATGTCGCCACGCAAATGGGTACCCAGATTCATGCGGGAGATAACTACCGCAGGGTCGTTGAACTGATTCAGTCCGGCGCCATCGGCCCCGTTCAGGAAGCCCACGTCTGGGTATCTCGCGCCTGGGGCTGGCATCCTTCCGAAGAAGCGGCCCGCGCAGCAAAGGATCTTGTTTACTCGGAAAAAAGGCCAAGCCATTCCGATGAGATTCCGAAAGGACTGGACTGGGATCTCTGGTTAGGACCGGCTCCAGAACGTCCCTTCAATAATATCTATTTTCCGGGTCCCAAATGGTATCGCTGGTGGGATTTTGGTAATGGCACCATGTCTGACCTGGGCAGCCACTGGATCGATCTGCCATTCTGGGCATTGAAACTGGATTACCCGCTCACAATTGAAGCGGAAGGACCGCCGATCCAGAAAGAAATCGCACCGGCATCAATGCAGGCCGTTTATGAATACGGTCAACGAGGCGACATGCCCCCCGTCAAAGTGGGCTGGTACCAGGGGACGAACAAACCTCAACTCTGGGAAGAAGGCAAAATCCCACAATGGGCAAACGGCGTTTTATTCGTCGGTGAGAAAGGCATGCTGTTGTCAGATTACAGTAAGCATGTCTTATTACCAGAAAAAGAATTCGTTGATTTCAAACCCCCGGAACCATACATTCCGAAATCTCTGGGTCATCATGCGGAATGGATCCATGCCTGTAAAACGGGCGCCCCGACAACCTGCAATTTCGAGTATGCAGGATTACTGACCGAAGCGAATCACCTGGGCAACGTCGCTTATCGAACAGGTAAAAAATTGCACTGGGACACTCAGGCCATGAAGGCAACGAACGCTCCTGAATCCGATCAATATATCCGCCGTGAGTATCGCAAAGGCTGGGAACTGAGTTAGGCCTCTCAATGCACGGAATCGTTAACTGGCTGGATCCTCAGATTTTAATGATTGATCAGTTTCTCACACCCGAAGAATGTGAAAGCTACATTAACTACAGCGAATATCTTGGCTATGAACTGGCTGATGTAGATTTCTACGGAGTTCGCAAGCAGTCGAATCAAATTCGGACAAACGAACGCGCAGACATCGAATCTCAGGAACTCGCAGATAAACTCTGGAATGAACTCCGAAATTACCCTCTTCCTTCATCAGAGCTGGGAAACCCCGCAGGACTGAGTCCCTTTATCAGATTTTATAGATATCAGGGAAATCAAAGATTTAACTTTCATAAAGATGGAGTTAAAAAATATTCGAACTACGAATCGCAATTCACAGTATTAATTTATTTGAATTCAATCAAGCAGGGTGGCGAAACAATTTTTCGCAAAAATGCGATCAAAGTCCAACCTCAATCAGAACGCTGCTTACTCTTTGCACATGACCTATGGCATTCTGGTCTAGCTGTAACTGATGAGGAAATTAAATATGTCATGCGAAGTGATCTATATTATTTACAAAATAAATCATTTGACGCTGAATCATAAAATTGAACATATAATCAATTCATTACAAACCTTATTTGATTAAGACCATCTCCCTAAACGTCTACTCCTGCTCACTGACATTAAATTTCTACCACGTACTAATGGATCACCGGTAGATATGCTCCCTTCTTCCTATCGCTTCCTAGACTTCTGCTAGTTGATTTGGATCAGGATCGAAAGGCGCATCCTCAGTCAGATCACTTTATGCTCCTGCAATTAATATTTGAGTTAGATCTTCATTTAATCTTGAAATGCGCTAGATCACTGAAACAGGAGGTTGTCATTGTGAGTTTGTAACTCCTCGATAACACAATTGATTAATTATGAAATCAAAGTCATCTCAACTATTTGAGCTCCTTCTATATTACTTTTTTGTCGCAATCACCAGATTACCCTTCACCGCTGCTGCCTGCTCATCACTGGTAACTTCCACGCCCGACCAGTTGGATTTGTGAACGACCTCCCCGTGTGCCTCGAACAGGCGCACGAATTCTGACAGCCGATTGTTGTGGACATCGTTCTCGGGATGGATTCCAGAAAAGTTCGTACTGATCTGCAGGACAAACAGACCGCCCGGTTTAATGAAGCGGAAGAACCCAGGGACCTTTTCCGAAACATTCACGCCGGTCACAGGGCAGACCTCGTGCAGTTCCCGATGAAACCAGCTCATCCCCCGACAGTAAATCATGTCGAAATATTCTTCGTCGAAGTAGGTCGCCAGATCGCCTGCACTGGCCTAGATGAATTCGGCTGTTGAACCGCGTTCCTTTGCTCCCTTCACGCCCTCGACAGTCTTTTCGACTCCGAATACCTTGAAACCCATATCAGCCAGCAGGGACGCATGCAGGCCCTTGCCGCAGCCCAGATCCAGCACCCTGCTGCCTGGCGACAATTCGAACCGCTCCACCAGGTGTTTCTGCAGCCATGCCCGTTCGTATTCCGGGTTGTAATGGAAATCGCCCTCTGCGTACTTTCTGTTGTAGTAATCATCGGTCATCAGGAGAAATCTTTCTTGAACAGGGCAATCAGTCGGTAGTAATTGTTATCCTCAACGATGTCGAGCTTTGCCGGGCAGCGTCCCACCAGGTCGATAAACTTTCGCACGTCAATCGGGTCCTGAACATGACCACGACAAAGACCGACAGGCCACATGTACGGCACACTGATAATCGCGGTTTCGCAGCTGCTGAAGATTTTATCCACGAACGGAATCAGTACGCTCGGCCCGAAATGTTCCAGCACCTGCAGACAGGTAATCACGTCGGCTGTAAGGTCGCATTTCATCCAGTCTGCCTGAAGACATTCCACACCATCCAGGGGAGGAAAGGGTAGATCATTGACGGCATACCGTTTTTCAAAGTTTCCCCACTGAGCAACGGGAGTGTCAGCGCAACCGATATCAAGCAGGGTGCCGTTGAACGGTTCCAGCCATTGTTTGACCGTCGCGTAATAGTTGAGGTGTTGTCGGTCGCTCCAGTAGCTCATATCAGCCCCTTAATGGCGAGGGTAGTTCGAACAATTCCGGGTTGGCTGGACACATTCCGCAGCAGCTCTCTGACTTACGGTTGACGAACTCGCGTAACTCTTCTGTCGTGCAGGTCGGTTCCAACGGCGTGTATTTCAGATACGGATTCCAGGCTTCGTTCAGTCCGTGCTTTTGTGCCTGCATCGACAGGTAAGCCATCTGCGGACACTTCCAGAGCTGTCCGTCGTGGATCTGCGGACACCATTTCGAGCCACACGCTTCCCAGCTCTGTTCTGGCTGGTTGTCTTCATAAGGCATCATCGTTGCGCCATGCCCCTTGTAGGCTCGTTTCCATCGGCTGCTCGACGTTCGCCAGTTGACCCGCAATGCGTGCGCGTTTTCCCAGTCGGCTACCAGCTGTTTTACCGGATCCAGTTTCGCCTGATACTCTGCGGAATCGTGGTGTACGCTGATTTCTAAATTACATCCGGTCTCCTAAACCAAACCTGCAAATTCAAGATAGTGCCAGTATCAAGACTTCAAAGTGACAATTGATCTCTTCCTGGAAAGAAAAAGAATTCATGGCATAATTTTGAAAATATGTGTTGAGCTTATTCAGGAGAAATGTTTCCTGAGGAATTTCATCAAGTCTGAAATATCGGAGTTCCGGTGAATTTCAAAGTCCGTTTGAAAAGGTGAAGAAAGAACCATGCCTGGATTCTTGTCTCTGGATACATAACTGGCAGGCAACCTGTTTTCAGAAATTGAACAGAGTCAATGTAATTGCCCCCCATAGCAAGTATTACTACTTGTTTCGTTGAATTTCCCAATCCAGCAGTTCTCAATATTTTCTTCAGAGACGAGGTCCTGATTAAACCTGAAATGCACCCTTAATCAGAGTACAGCGGATCATAACATCTGCTGAAGTCAAATGTTTGGTTGGTGTCATAAAGGGTTTTGAGGAGTTCAGTCAAAGAGCTTTCCACCTGAATTTTTAAAGCTCTTCATTACTAGTTCCATTCTTGATCTGACCTCGGAGGGAATTTCTAATTCGTGGTAAAACTTCGTGCCTGAATATCTGATTGTGACTGTTTTCGAGGTAGCAATATCCAAGATCATCTTTTCCTGTGATTTCGAAACTTCTTTATTGTAAGTTTCCCAGTACCTCTCATTTTCATATCGCTTAGTGTCAGATCTTTCACTTTTTTTAAATCCAACCAACTTAGTTAACCCGCCTTGAGACTTACGATACTCCTCTGTACGGGCAGAGCCAATCCAAGCCTTTTCCAGCAATCGAACCTGATCCTCAAGAAGTGGTTTACCTGCTTTTATATGATCAATTATATCTTTCACTTTGGCTTGTTCTGCAATCAGAAGCGCATCTATCCTGCTGTTAATGTCTTTCACTTCATTTGGTGGCAAGTCAATTAACTCATATGTGTTTTCATCTGTTTTTACTGTATATTTTCTTGTAAACAGATCTTCGGAATCTAACCTTCCGATGCACAGATATAGAAACTCTGGTTTATCGTCAACCACAGCTATATTCAAATGAATATCTCCTGAACCATAATTCTCAGGAGATTCTCTATGCCTCCTGGTCGAATACCAGTGATCCTTGTATTTAATCGAATTCGACCCCACAATAGATCGTTGGATGTATTCCTCTTCACTCAACGCTTCTATCGTTATCGCCAGACGCTCCCACTGATCTCTCCCTCTCCGAATGACTCCCAACTCCAGCTTGTCTTTATATGTTATAGATTTCAAGACCTCATCTGCTTCATCTGGGGTCCGAAGCAGCTTTCCGTTAATAATTCGGATCAGGTCGTTATTCTCAAGCCCCGCGATATCAGCGCGAGACCCTTTCTGGACACCTCCGGCTATTACGGCATTCCCCGACCTGGGGGGAAAGATGGGGATCTCTTCCCCTGTTTCTTTAAGGTGCTTCTTGTAGTCCTGAACTGTTACTGTTCGGAATCCTATCGAGTAAGTCATCCGGGGAAAGTCAGCAATCAGAAATGATGTCATTACGAAGAACGTAATTAAAAATGCAAATAGTTGTTTCATGTTGACCCTCATATCTAAACCCAGCACCACAAAACACAAGCGTCCACTATACCAATATTGTATCGTTATATGCAAATAATAAAAAAAGACAGCCGCGTCTGGCTGCCTTTGTACTGCAATAAGACTATTCGCAAAATGAACTTACACACCTGCTGCGTTTGTTATCACCAGGCTGGCTGTGCTGCCGGCCTTGCGCACCATACCTTCCAGCGGAAGCCTGGTGACCTGTGCTTTCGTGGTCCCCGGGGTACGAGTCGGGTACTGGATCGCCCCGAAGGTGAACGTCAAAGTATCGTCGGTTTCTGCATTTGTGAGTACCAGAGAACCGCCTGCCCCTGCAAGATCCTGCTTAATCAGATCAAGGTTCGCCGTAGACCACGGGTGATTTGTCCCAAGAGTGATAATGCGATCGAGTAACGGGATATCTACACGTGTCAGCGAGTTCTCAAACCGCTCTGTATCGAGCTGATTCTCGATGACCAGACTGAACTCATTGAATTCACGCTCTTCCGACAGCAGGGTGAGAACGCCATCTTCGAAGCGATACGGGCTTTCGGTTGGTGTGTCCAATACAGGAAACCCAATAAGCACGTAGTCCGCCTGAACGAGAGCCGTCCATTCGGCTTGTTTCTGAGTCTGGGCAAATTCCCCGATCAGGATCCTTATAAACAAGTAATTTTACCGGATTGGTTGCTCGAGCCTGTTAAATTCTGGACTCGATGGAATCGCCTGTGTCTGAGAGCCCGGGAACAGTTTCACATATTAGCCTTGAAACTGTTAGAGCAGATATTATCTGTAGAGGGATTTGGGCTGGATGTGGCAGCATCCCGGTTTGGAGATGCTTCGGTCCTAACGCCTAATGGCACTTACTTCAGATCAGTGTGTTTCAATTTC
>TARA_R110000868_G_scaffold311868_1_pt1 | contig 42407 bp, 41 predicted proteins | sample TARA_R110000868 | Tara Oceans TARA_R110000868 (sample SAMEA4397489) | marine metagenome | biome: Polar Biome; feature: [SRF] surface water layer (ENVO:00010504); material: water (ENVO:00002006), including particulate matter (ENVO:01000060) such as... | depth 5 m | reverse complement strand
ATTTGGCTCGCTCGGCCCATTCAACAGGTCATTCAAGGCGATGACGGGCCTGACGCCGAGCGCATATCGCCGGCAGGCGGCGGTGCAGTGAGGGCTGGCGATTGGCGCGCTGAAGACTAGACTGCACGACACAGAATCACTTCCCGCCAAGAAAGGCCGTCCTCATGGCAAATGCTCCCGTCGGATCCAAATCCAACCCGTCCCAGTTCGATATCCTGGACAAGCTGGCCGAGGACGAGCCGTACTTCGTGATCCGTGCGCATGATCCGCTGTCGTCGGCGCTGGTCGAGCTGCACGCCTATATCGGCGCTGGCCAGTCTGGCGCGGCCCACAACAAGCTGGCGGAGATCATGGCGATGACGGCGGCCAAGGCCCCGCGCCCGGCCTCCAGTCCGAAATACCGCGAAACCTTTGCCATCTCGCTGGCCATGGAACAGTGGCGCGAGACGCATTCCGACGACTAGGAGCCCGGAGACTTGCAGATCAGGCCGCTGACGCTCGAGAACCGTTTCGTCCGGCTCGTGCCGTTTGAGGCCCTGCGGCATGGGACGATGCTGGCCGAGCTGTCGGAGCGCACAGGGGCGCGGCTTGGCACGTGGCCCGTCTACGTGCCGGGCACGGACTGGCTGTCACCCTGGCTGAAGATGGTGGAGAGCCGGACGGGGGCGGGCACATTGGTGCCGTTTGCTGTTTACCTTGCCGATGGCCGGTTTGCGGGGATGACCGCCTTTCTCAACCCGGATTCTGCACACCGGAATGTCGAGATCGGCATGACTTTTTATGCGCCGGACCTGCAGGGCAGCGCAGTCAATCCAGCCTGCAAGCACCTTTTGCTGGAGCATGCGTTCGGGCAGGGGGCCATCCGGGCCTATTTCCATATTGATGAGCGCAATGCCCGATCCCGCGCAGCCGTGACAAAGCTTGGCGCGGTGCAGGAAGGCCTGCTGCGCGACAATCGTATCCTGCCGGATGGCTTTGTCCGCACCACTGTGGTGTTCTCCATTCTGGCGCGGGAATGGCCCGAGGTGAAATCCGGGCTGGAGGCGCGGCTGGCACGTTTCGAGGCGAAGGGCTGATGGCGGACCCAATCAATCTGAACAAGTTTCGCAAGGCGAAAGCCAGGGCCGACAAGGCCCAGCAGGCGCAGGAAAACCGCGCCAGGTTCGGACGCACCAAGACCGAGAAGTCGCTCGAAGAGGCCCGCGCGGACAAGGCCCGCCGCGAGGCCGATGCGCATCGCCGCGAAGACGATCCCGAGGATCGTGGTTAACGAGGCGTTACCAACCGGCCCCTGATTTGCAATGCCCCTCCTGACTTTGTTTCAAAGCGGGAGGAAGCCAAGATGGGTCGTATTCTGGGAAAATTCGTGGTGGCCAGCGTGGCATTCGCCGCCGGCATCACATGGGGGATCGTGGCCGATGCCGCAGAGGCCGGCGTTCCGTTCAGCAGCTTGCTGGGCTTCTAGCCCACGCCTAGCTGCCGGGCGCGGGGGCTTCCGGATATAGGATGGAATTGATCAGGGCGTCGTCCATGCGGCGGCCGGAGACGCGTTCCAGCGCGCTGAAGATCGCTCTCGCCTTCTTGTCTTCGAGCAGGGGAATTGCCTGGGCCAGCTCGGCCGCGCGGGCATAGCGTAGCTGGGCCGTCGCCATGTCGCCGCGGGCTTCGGCGCAGGCGCCCAGATTGTGGAGCACGGCTGGCGCATGAGTCCATTCCCGTCCCAATTCGTCCCATTGCGCACAGGCGCCCATGAAATTCCCGTCCTTGGTGGCCTTCACGGCGGCAGCGAAGCGCGGGTCGTTCCGGGCTTCGGGGGTCAGGCCATCGGTCAGGATTTCGGCGCGCATGGTCTGGTAATAGGGGGCGATGTCATTGCGGAACCGGCGAACGGCTTCCACCGTCGCGTCCTCCACCATGCCGATTGGCGCATTGTAGGGATCGTAGGTTGAGTAATGCGGCTCGCCCCAGATGCCGAGCTCCTCGCCATGATATTCGTATTCAGCTACGTCCACGCAGGTCTCCCGGCTGGCCCCACCCAGCTGTTGCTGGCTGAAGACGAGCCGGTTGGTGCGGTAGTCGATGAGGTCTGCCGTGACGACGACTTCCACGGTCTCTTCCCGGCATTCGGTTTCGACGATGGCGCGATGTTCGCAATCGAACAGGCCGTCATACTCCACGCAGCGCTTCTCGCGCTCGAACCGGGTCTCGGCTTCCCAGGATTCGATATCGACCCGGCCCTGATAGAGGCCCATCGGCTCGCCGGAGGGCAGGGTGAACCAATATGCGCCGTCCAGGGTGACCTGCTCGACCATATCCGCGAACTCGGCCTCGGCGACATTCCCGGCCGGGCCGCGAAACTGGCCGACCGCAATGTCCCGGTATTCGGCAGCTTGCGGGAAGCTGGGCGCCATGCGCGCTTCATAATCATATCCCGGCGTGGCGCAGGCCGCAGCCAATACAGGCAGGAGGAACAACAGGGCTTGTCTCATGTGGCGGGCCTTCAGCAATTTCAAGTCAGTAGGGTTGAGAGATACTGAACAGACACTGAACTGCGCAATGCCTGTCTTTGCGTAGGGTAAATTCTTGACCTTGGGGGAAGGTGCGGCCACCTGTCTCGCAACATTGATGGAGCCCTAAATGACAAGTTCACTGTTCACCCCGTTCAAGATGAAATCCCTCGACTTGCCGAACCGCATCGTCATGGCCCCGATGACACGATCGAAATCGCCGAACGGCGTGCCGGGCAATGACGTGGCGGACTATTATGCGCGCCGCGCCGAGAACGAAGTCAGCCTGATCCTGACCGAGGGCACCACGATTCGCCGGGGCGGGGCCTCCAATGATCCGAACGTGCCGAACTTCCATGAAGCGGACTCGCTGGCCGGTTGGAAGAATGTGGTCGAGAAGGTCCACGCCAAGGGCGGCAAGATCGCGCCGCAAATCTGGCATATGGGCATGGTGCGCAAGGCGGGCAGCGGCCCGTCCCCGGACGCGCCAACCGATAGCCCCTCGGGCATGACCCATACCGGCAAGGCCGTGATTGAGGCGCCAACCTCTGCGGAAGTCGACGACATGGTGCTGGCCTATGCGGACGCGGCGGCCGAAGCGGAAAAGCTCGGCTTTGACTGTGTCGAAGTGCACGGCGCGCATGGCTATCTGGTCGACCAGTTCTTCTGGGACATGATGAACAAACGCGACGACAAGTTTGGCGGCACGTCCTTGGTTGAGCGGGCCAGCTTTGCCTCGGATATCCTGAAGGAAATCCGGCGCCGCGTGTCGCCCGACTTCCCGGTCATCCTGCGCTACTCGCAGTGGAAACAACAGGATTACGATGCGCGGCTTGCGACGACGCCTCAGGACCTTGAAGCCTTCCTGAAAGTGTTCGTGGATGGCGGCGTCGACGTGCTGCACGCCTCCCAGCGCCGTTATTGGGAACCGGAATTCCCGGAGATTGACGGCGAGCACGGCCTGAACGGCGCCGGCTGGGCCAAGAAGCTGACCGGCCTGCCCACCATTACGGTCGGATCGGTTGGCCTGTCGGGCGATTTCATTAAGGCGTTCCAGGGCGAAGGCTCCGGCACGCGGTCGCTGGATGATCTCGAAGAGCGCCTGGCGCGGGGCGAGTTTGACCTTGTGGCGGTCGGTCGCGCGCTGCTGCAGGATCCGGCATGGGCCCGCAAGGTGCATGAAGGCCGGACCGACGAGCTGACCGATTACGATGCAGCGAGCCTCGCCACACTATCTTAGGTCGATTTTGACTTGCATCAAATCCCAAGGGATGGTTTTGGTTAATCCAACCGGGCCGGAGGCGATTTTTCGCTGAGGTCCGGTAGGATGGTGGGGACAACAAGAGCCATCCCGACACAATTTGACGATGAAGGCATGTGGTGCACCCGTACACACATTTCCTTTGTCAGCGCTTGGATGCCACCCGCCCCAATCGCATGTCCTGGTCGGGTGATTGTTTCCCCTTCTGACGCGGGCTTTGCCCGCACCAAGGTGAGATGCCTTCACACCAGCATCTCGCTTGACCCTGCAGAGCCGCGTCCCGCACACCGACGCGCCCCTGCAGGGTTTTTTATTCTCACGATTTGAATTTTTCGGAGCGCGAGGGATGGCCAAGTAGCGTCGCCCGCTGGGCCGCAATTTATTGAGGGAGCGGTTTGATGGTGACGATGGCAGGATCGTTCGACAGCAAGGATTCATAATGTCGTAGCAATGCCTGATCGGATTCGCCCAATTCCGGCTGATTACGCAGGCTTTCCACCCGGTCTTCAAGCCAGTCATTGGTCATGGTTTTCGCTTCGGGCTGTCCGCCGAGACATGCAATCGACTGGTTGTCTGGCGTGACGGAGCACAGCTTTCTGGTCGGTTCATTATGTTGCGGGGCCGACGCGTCCGGGGTCGTCGCCTGTGCGGCCAATGGCAGGGCGGCGATGACAAGAGTGAGATAGAAAGAGTTGGTCGGCTTCATCTCCTGCAGGCTCCCTTACCAATTACAGGTAGGGTGCCGTGTCCTGCGCGCAGGGGCAAGCGAAATTGCCTCCCGTGGAGACGAGGCTGATCCACAACCTACCGATCTTCCGGAAGACCCCGGATTTGTTGAAGGAATCTCACGACGGGTTCCGCTGTGTGCGGGTTGAATAATATTAGGATACGAACGTTACGCGGTATCTCTGGCGATCCCTGCAGGTTTTTTATCTGGGCAAAGGGAAGGGATCAGGCCTTTTGGTAGGCCTTGGCCAGCCAGGCTTTCAGCTCTGCATCGATGTCATCCGGAGACGTCAGTCTGACCTTGTGCGTGCACATGGATCCCGGCTTTTCCTCCAGAAGCCGGTCGGTGCCGGGGGTGCCCTTGAGATTCAGGCCCAAATCGACCCGGCTTTTTGTAGCGGGGGTGACCACGGCGAAATTTCTTGACCGGCGGAAGGCGACAGAGGTTTTCTTGGGGGCGATCTCGACATCCTTGCCGAGGGTCTGCGCATGCGCGGCCAGCGCATCGTAAACCGGGCGGAGGCTTTCCTTGCCGACATATTGGCCTTCCAGCATGTCGCCTTCGTCTGCGTCCAGCCGGCCCTTTGCAGCCTGGCAGACAAAATTGGCATAGCCATGGGTCATGCCATGATCGCCTTTTAGCATCTTCACCAGTTCGCCGAACTTCTCGATGCCGCTGGCCTTCACCAGTTTGACCCAATGCTCCAGCGGCTTGCCGGTCTTTTCCGCAATGCCGGCTTTCATGCTTTCCATCATCTCTTCGGCGGATTTGGCCATGACGGTTTCCTCTCCTGTTCAGTCGGCCCTGAGGGGCCAGTGTTCGATGCGACACTGTTTCGGCGTCATCATGCCCATGAGGGGGCCGAGCATCATGACCATGCGGCCGGAGAATTTCGGCTTGCCGGTCTCGACCAGCGCCTTGAGATTCTCGGTAATTAACTTTCCACCCGGCACCATGGACTTTTCGGTTTTTGTACCCGCCGGCACGTTTTCCGTGATCAGTTTGAAATCCGTTCCGCCGTCCACTTCGGTGAGTTCATAGATGACGGTCACAGGGCCATCATCATATTGGGTGAACATCATGGTATGCGCGTAGCGATGGGGCGGGGAGAAATCGAGCACCTCGCCGACGACGGAGGCGAATTTCCGGTCCGGCGTGATCATCCGCATCTTCCCGCCGGGCTTCAGCCCGTCTTCGGTGTCGCAGACCGCGCCGAAGAAGAAGGGCAGGGCCTCGTCTGTCTTGACCAGCGTGTCCCAGACGGTGCGGATTGGTGCCTCGATGAACACCTGATAGATGGCGCGGTCGGCATAGTTTGCCGAGTTTGCTTCACTGTCTGTCATGATATGTCCCCCTGTGGTTTTGCGGCCGCTTCAGCGGCATATTTCAATCCGGTCAGACGGCTCGCGAACTGGCTGGAATAGCCACTCATCCACCGGTCCTGGATCATCTGGATAGGCGCGGCATTAAGGTAGAGGCGGCGGCTGCGGCCGTCCTTCTCGCTGACCACGAGGCCCGCTTTCTCAAGCACGGCCAGATGGTTCATCACCGCGATACGGCTGACATCGAAATGCTTTGCCAGCTCTCCCACCGGACGGCCGGGATAGGCTTTCAATATGTCGAGGATTTGCCGTCGGCTCTCATGAGCCAAGGCGTGAAAGACAGCAGACATATCCTCATCGGTAAACATGTAATGACATAATTACATATTAGAGTGTGAGTCAATGTGTCCTTCCGAACATTTGCTGTTTCAGTTTGATAACAGGGTGACGTGAATAAAAACGGCTTTGGGGGCGGCTTCCTTCTGCGCGGCAGCGCTTTCGGGGGAGGGATCCGTGTTTGTCGTCACAACAATCTTTCCGCCTGTCGCAAACAGGCAGTCGCCGAGCGATAGGGGTTCGGTCACGGCGTTCGCGCTCCCCTTACCCGTTTCCAGAATGGACACGATTACGCCATGGCCCGCCGATGATGCCGCACAGATTTTGAAGACCGGAAAGGAGGCGCCGGCATTCCGCCCGCTGGCGAAGATGGTCCGGCTTTCTTCCGGATCCAATTGGAAATTCATGACACTTCCATGGGGACCATCCGCCCACGCCGACAGTCCAGACATGCAGACCGCCAGAAAGGGAGTCGCGCTCAGTCCAGAAAATTTCATCCAGAGATGCTCCAAATTCAATCTAGAGTAACATGACAGGGGGGGGCGACAACTACAACAGCCAAGTGTGCCGCATACCCTGCCCATTGGACCATTCGATGCTATATGTTCGCCATGAGTTCCAATCCGAATCGCCTGTCCATTTCCCAGATGGCCGCCGCCAAACCGCCCGCCGCCAAGAGCGAGGCGGAGTATCTGGACGGCCTGAACCCCGAACAGCGCGAGGCCGTGCTGACGACTGAAGGGCCGCTTCTGGTGCTGGCCGGCGCCGGCACGGGCAAGACGCGCGTGCTGACGACGCGTCTGGCGTATATCATCGGCACGCGGCTGGCCTGGCCATCGCAGACGCTGACCGTGACCTTCACCAACAAGGCCGCGCGGGAAATGCGCGAGCGGGCACTGTCCATGCTGGGCGAAGCGGGCGAGGGCCTGCGCTGGCTCGGCACGTTCCACTCGATCAGCGCGCAGATCCTGCGCAAGCATGCCGAACTGGCCGGACTGAAATCCACCTTCACCATCATCGACACCGATGACCAGGTGCGCCTGTGCAAGCAGATCATCCAGGCCGAGAACATCGATCCGAAGCGCTGGACGCCGCGCTATCTCGCCAGCCTGATTGATGGCTGGAAGAACCGGGCGCTGACGCCGGACAAGGTGCCGCCGGAAGAAGCCCATCAGTTTGCCGATGGCAAGGGCATCACCTGTTACCAGATCTATCAGGCGCGTCTGAAAGTGCTGAACGCCTGCGACTTTGGCGATTTGCTGATCCACAACATCACGATCTTCCAGAAGAACCCGGATTTGTTGAAGGAATATCACGACAAGTTTCGCTATGTGCTGGTCGACGAATATCAGGATACGAACGTTGCGCAGTATCTGTGGCTGCGCCTTCTGGCGCAGGGCTCACAGAACATTTGCTGTGTCGGCGATGACGACCAGTCGATCTATGGCTGGCGCGGCGCGGAAGTGGACAACATCCTCCGCTTCGAGAAGGATTTCCCCGGCGCGCATGTGATCCGGCTGGAAAAGAACTACCGCTCGACCAAGCACATCCTTGCGGCCGCCTCCTCGGTCATCAGTCACAACAAGAGCCGCCTCGGCAAGACGCTCTATGTCGGCGACGACAATGCGATTGACGATATTGACGCCTCCAAGGTGAAGGTGCGCGGCCTGTGGGATGGCGAGGCCGAGAGCCGCCTGATCGCGGATGATATCGAGAGCTGGGTGTCGAAGGGCGGCAGCCATGAGGATTGCGCTGTACTGGTGCGCGCCTCGTGGCAGATGCGGGCCTTCGAGGAACGCTTCATCATGCTGGGCATCCCGTACCGCGTGATTGGCGGGCCGCGCTTCTTCGAGCGTGCCGAAATCCGCGATGCGCTGGCCTATTTGCGGCTCGTGCGCTCGCCCGATGATGACCTCGCCTTCGAGCGGGTCGTGAACCAGCCGAAGCGCGGCGTCGGCAATACCTCGCTCGCCAAGCTGCAATCCTATGCCCGTGAGGATGGGCGCAGCCTGTTCGTGCTGACGCCAATGGTGCTGCAAACCGACGAGATCAAGGGCGGGGCCAAGCGCGGCCTCACCCAGTTCATCGACCAGATCAATCTCTGGCGCGACAAGCTGGCGAACGGCATGCCGCATACAGAGCTTGCCGAGACGATCCTCGAAGAGTCCGGCTATACCGATATGCTACAAAAGGATCGCAGCCCGCAGGCGCAGACCCGGCTCGACAACCTCAAGGAACTGGTCCGCGCAATGGGCGAGTTCGACTCGCTGGCCGGATTCCTGGAACATATCGAACTGGTCATGGACGCCTCGGCGGGCGGAGCCGGGGAAGACCAGGTGCAGATCCTGACGCTACACGGCGCCAAGGGGCTCGAATGGCCGGTCGTCTTCCTGCCCGGCTGGGAAGAGGAAGTCTTCCCGTCCCGCCGCAGCCTTGATGAGAGCGGCATGAAAGGGCTCGAGGAAGAGCGCAGGCTCGCCTATGTCGGCATCACCCGCGCGCGCCAGCATGCCTATATTTCCTTTGTGGCGAACCGCCAGATCTATGGCCGCTGGCAGAGCGTGCTGCCGAGCCGCTTTGTCGACGAACTGCCGCATGAGCATGTCGAGGCGATCTCGGAGACGGGCTTCTCCGGCATGCCGGGCGGCGAGAGCGGCTTTACCGGGTCGGTCGAAGACCTTGGCGAGCGCTCGAACTACAAGAGTCCGGGCTGGCAGCGCCTGAAGGAAAATGCCGGCCGGTTCGATACGCGCCCGCCGCGCGACAATCCCAATCTGTCGGCAACTTCCGGCGGACCGGCAACTTTCAAGGTCGGCACACGTATCTTCCATGACAAGTTCGGCTATGGCCGGGTGGCTCACACGGAAGGCAACAAGCTGACCGTGGATTTTGAAAAGTCCGGCCGGAAGAAAGTGATCGCCACCTTCGTGCAACCCGTTTGATGGTTGACCGCGCGTTCCATTCCGAATTGGATGGGTAAGGCAAAGCGGTGAGGCGTACATGGCCGGCTATCTGGATAAGCGGCTCTATGAGGGGGAAATCCTGCGGTATCGCGGGGAGTTTCACTGGATTGAGTATGCCAAGGCCTGGCTGATGCTAATCGTGTTCGGCATCATCATCTTCGGCATTGTCTATTTCATTGCGGAAATGGTGCGTCTGAACACGACGGAATTCGTTGTAACGGACCGGCGGGTCGTCAAGAAGACAGGGCTTTGGTCGGCCAATGTCGAGGAAATCACGCTCGACTCCATTGAAGGCAGTTCCCTTAACCAGGGCATCCTCGGGCGCATCTTCGGGTTTGGCCGCCTGTCCGTGCATGGGCGTGGCGAGACGCATATCCAGTTCCCGAATATGGCGCATCCGCAGAAATTCCGGGCGGAAGCCGAAAAGTCGAAGCAGGCCGCGCTCTCACCGGGCGGGCCGCTGGTCAGCTGACCTGTTTTTCCTGAAGACTATGCAGCGCCGGGGGCCTGATCAGGGGGGAGGGAGGCCAGGCCGGCCGTATGAAGCGCGATGGGTGGTGCGCTTGCCCTTGGAGGGCAAAAGCTGACCCGGCGCTGCACGACCTGTTTGGCATGGACCAAGCGAACGCAAACCGAATGGCGCGTTCATCTGCGGCTCATCTGAAGCCTATTCGGCAGCTGGCAGGGACCGGTCGGCCGGTTCGTTCTCGTTCGCGGAAGCGGGGTCATTGCTCATCTGGCGATGAGCTTCGCGTTTGCCCCGGACCCGGTCCTTCAGGCGTCCCGCCCACCGCCCGATGCGGTGCGGGGCGAGCAGCCAGACCGGCGTGACCAGAAGGATCATCAGGGTCGAGAAACCAAGGCCGAAGACGACAGCCGTCGCCAGCTGGACCCACCATTCGGAACTTGCGCCGCCGAAATTGATCGAGCCTTCGAAGAAATTGACGTTCATCTGGATGATCATCGGCAGCAGGCCGCAGATCGTCGTACCGGTGGTCAGCAGGATCGGACGGATCCGCTGGGCGGCCGTCGCAATCGCGGCTTCCTCCGGCGTGCGGCCATCGCTGAGCAGGCGGTTATAGGTGTCGATGAGCACGATATTATTGTTCACCACGATACCGGCGAGGGCGACGATACCTGTGCCGATCATCAGCTGGGAGACGTAAGGCAGCACCAGCTGGATGCCGACCAGAACCCCGGCGGTCGAGATGATTACGGCCGTCAGGGTCAGGAAGACCTGCCAGAAATTGTTGAACTCCCACAGGAGGATGATGGCCATCATGAACAGCATGGCGAGCAAGGCCCCCCGGAAGAAGGCGGCGGCATCGGCGCTGTCTTCATCCGCGCCTTCAAAGCGCACCTCGACAGTGCCAGGAATATCCTGTTCCGCGACCCATGCCTTCACCTCTTCCACGATGGCCGCGCCGGCACCCTGTTCCAGGGCATTGGCGCGCACATCTATCACGCGGGCGCCATCCCGGCGGATGATCTGGCTGACGCGCGGGGCCGGGACACGGTCCACGAACAGGGAGAGCGGAACATTGCCGCGCGGCGTGGCGATGCGGAGATCGTCGATTGCGCTGGCGCTGCGGTCTGCCTGCGGGAAGCGGACACGGATATCGACTTCATCCTGGGCATCATCGGGGCGGTAACGGCCCACGAGCACACCATTGGTGACAAGCTGGACGGCGGCGCCGACCTGGCTGATGTCGAGGCCGTATTTACCGGCTTCGGCGCGGTCGACCTCAAGCTGGTATTCGATGCCGGGCAGGGGGCGTGTGTCTTCGACTTCCCGCAAATCGGACCGGGAATCGAGATAGTCGCGGATCATTCGCGCGGCGGTATTGAGCGCGGGCGCATCTTCCGAGAGGAGCGCGATCTGGACGTCCTTGCCGGAGGGAGGGCCCTGTTCGCGGGCGGCAATCTCGAAGCGCAGGCCTGGCACCTCGCTGAGCCGGTCACGGATATTCGCCAGCGTGCGGCGCCCATTGTGGACGCCGTCCGCTGTGGCGAGATCGATCAGGAGCTGGCCGACCGTATCGCTGGGCTTGCTGGAGGATCCATCCATGGAGAAGATGGCGCCTCCGGAATTGCCAGCCTCGGTCGAGATATCTTCCACACCGTCCATGCTGGCGATCGCGGCTTCGGCGCGCCGGACGAGGGAGAGTTGTTCTGCGGTCGACAGGCTGCCTTGCGCCTGAACGAAGACGAAGGCCTGTTCCGGTTCGACATCCAGGAAAAGCTCGGATTTGTGCGGGGTGGAGCCGAACCAGATGAAGATCGCAATCACACCGGCAATGGCCACGCCGGTGACGGCGAGCGGCCGGGCGATGAGCGATTTGACCAGTTTGATATAGCCGCCCAACCAGCCGGTGGCGGCTTCGGGGTCTGCATCGGAGGCAAGGGCTGCAAGGCTTTCATCGGTGCCGTCCGGGCGGGCGCCGATGACCGAGCCGAGCACAGGCAGGAAGATCAAGGCCATGACCAGGGAGGCCGACAGCACGAAGATCAGCGTGATCGGCAAATAGGCCATGAACTTGCCGGGCATCGAATTCCAGAACAGGAACGGGATGAAGGCCGCAAGCGTCGTGGCGGTGGAGGCGACAACTGGCCAGAACATGCGCATGCCGGCCATGGCATAGGCGTCCTTGCGGTCGAGTCCTTCCGCCATTTTCCGGTCGGCATATTCCGTGACCACGATAGCGCCATCGACGAGGATACCGACCGCGATGACCATGCCGAACATGACCATCATGTTGATCGTGTAGCCGAACGCACCGAGTAGCAGGAAGGCCATGACGAAGGATGCCGGGATCGAGATACCGACCAGCAGCGCCGAGCGCAGGCCAAGGGCAGCGACACAGATGACCATGACGAGCACGACGGCGGTGATGATCGAGTTCTGGAGTTGTCCGAGCTGGTCGCCGATCAGTTCGGACGCGTCGGAGGTGATGCGGACATTGACGGTGTTGGGCCAGCTTTCCTGCTGGGCCGCGACCGTGTCGCGCACGAAATTTGCCGTGTCGAGAATGTTTGCGCCGGAGCGTTTGACGATCTGGAGTTGCAGGGCCGGTTCACTATTGAAGGTCGCATAGCCGGTCGGATCCTTGTAAGTGCGGCGGATCTCGGCGACGTCGGACAGGGTGACCGTGGCGGTATCGGAGCGTTTGACCGGCAGGTTCAGGGCGTCCTGAGCCGATCGAATCAGGCCGGGCACCTTGACGGCAAAGCTGCCTTCGCCGGTATCGATCTGGCCGGCGGGCACGAGCTGGTTGTTCGCAGTAACGACCGAATAAATGTCCTGATAGGACAAATTGTAGGTCTCAAGCTTGACCGGATCGACGATGATTTCGAGCACGTCTTCGCGCTGGCCGATGATGTTGGCTTCCAGCACGCCGGGATTGCGTTCGAGCAAATCCTGCAGCGTTTCGGCGATGTCATTGAGGCCGCGTTCCGGGGCCTGACCGAACAAATTCACGACCATGATCGGAAATTGAGAAGCGTTCACTTCGGTGATGATCGGCTCGCGCGCATCGGCGGGGAAGAAGCGCTTGGCGAGGTCGACCTTGTCCTTCACGTCCAGTACGGCCTGGTCGATGTCGGAATCGATTTCAAATTCCAGGACCAGCTGACCGGCGCCTTCCGCGCCGATGCCGGTGAACGTCTTCAGGCCTTCCAGAGACTGGATTTCCTGTTCGATCGGTTTCACCAGCAGGCGTTCGGCGTCTTCCGGCGTCACGCCGGCAAGCGGCACCGTGATGCCGACAAAGGGAATCGGGATGTCGGGGTCGGCTTCCTTGGGCAGGCCGACATAGGTCGCCGTGCCTGCAATGATCGCGCAGATCAGGATGGACAGGACCATCCTGGCGCGCCCGATGGCGCCTTCGACGACGCGGGTCATGGCTGGGCCCCGCCCTGGGGGACGGGCTTCACTTCAACGCCTTCAGCCAGATAGTCCTGACCAATCGAGATCAGGCGCACTGGCGACGGCAGGCCGGTGACCCAGGCGCCTTCAGGCGCTTCATCTATGACCTTGACGGAGGCGAACTGGACCTTGTTGCGATCATCGACATAGCGCACGCCAAGATCGCCCGCATCGGACAGGGTCAGCAGGCCGGGAGAGATCAGTGTGGCGGGTACTTCGCCCATCGGAATGAAGAGCTCAGCCGTCACGCCGGCTGCCACCGGATCGTCGCCGGTTTCGAGTTCAGCTTCGATCCGGAACGTGCGTGTGCCTTCATCCGCCGTGCGGGACACATAACGCAGCTTGGCGGGATAGGTCTTGCCGCTCGGCAGGCGGGCTGTGGCGTCCATCCCGGTTGCCAGCTGGCCGGCATTGGCTTCGGCCACTTCGACGGACACGATGACCGGGTCCATGTCCACCATCGTGCCGCAAGGCTGGCCCGGGGAGAGATAGTCGCCGGCCTCGGCGCTACGGGTTTCGAAGATGCCGTCAAAGGGGGCGCGGATCTGGGTCTTGGAAAGTTCGACGCGGGCCGCATTCACCGAGGCTTCGGCGGCGTCAACGGCGGCTTTGGCGGAGGCTTCATTGTTGGCGGGGGCCAGGCCCTTTTCGGCCAGCGTCCTGGCCGCTTCAAAATCGATCTGGGCGGCATCGCGGCGCGCTTCCGCCTCTTCGAGACGTGCAGCGCGGGCTTCGACATCGAGCCCGCAGAGCAGCGTGCCGCGCGAGACGCGCGTGCCTTCGCGGACGGGGGTCGAGACAACATTGCCGGACGTGCCCGCTTTCACACTCACGGATTTGTCGGGGGCCGTCAGGCCCTTGGCTTTCAGGCGAATGCCGTGGGTCTGGGCGGTGACGACGAAGGTCACCGCTTCCGGGGCGGCGCTGCTCTGTTCGAGGCGCACGTCTTCATGCTGCGTGCTAATGTCGCCGCGAATGAAGCTGCGGACCACAAACCAGGTCAGCAGGCCAATAAAGATGGCGATGGCAATTTTGACGGATCGGTTCACGGTTCAGTCTTTCGCACGGCTGGCTGTGTAGCAGATATAGGGCGCGGCGTCGCCGTAATAAGTCCGCCGGAGACGCATAGTTAACAACCGACTGTTGCGATCCGGCAAAGCTGGCGCCGTGTTTTGAGGGTTCACCGCAAGGTATGATTAATAAATGCCCGGATCAGGCCCGCTGAGACGAGGGTCGCCGGGCTCAGGGAGCCGGATCAGATCCAGCGGCGCCAGCGGAAGATGGCGAGCATCACCAGCGTCGCGACGGCCAGCGACGTCACCAGAATGGCAAAGGCGGCGGCGCTGTCCACACCCGGCATGCCGCCGACATTCACCCCGAACAAACCCGTCACGAAGCTGATCGGGAGGAATACCGCCGACAGGATCGACAGAACGAACAGGCGCTGGTTCATGACCTCGGCGCGTTCCTCGATGACCTGTTCCTGCAATACGGTGCAGCGATCCCGGATGGTGTCGAGTTCCTCCGCGAGCCGGGTCACCCGGTCGGCGGATTCCCGCAGGAAGAGCAGGTCGTGATCGGAGAACAGGCCCGACTGGGTGCCCTCCCGGACCAGTTGGGCAAGCGCCTCGCGCTGCGGCAGGATATAGCGGCGGACCTGCAGCACACGGCGGCGCAATTCCGACAGTCTCGACCGCGGTAAGCGCGTGCCGGGGTCCAGCAGATCATCTTCAAACTGGTCGGCCTGTTCGTCGAAGCGGGAGACTTCCGGTTCCATCCGGTCGGTCAGCGCATCGGCGAGCGCGGCCACCAGTCCGCCTGTGGTACTGGGCGCATTGCCCGCTTTTACCTTGGCCTCAATGTCGCGCGTCGCCTGGATCGGCTTGGCGCGGAGTGAGATCAGCGCGCTCTCGCTGGCCCACATGCGCAGGGCGAGCATGTCTTCCAGCGCCTCGCCTTCATTGAGGTTCATACCGCGCAAATTGATGAGGAATCCCGGCCCGTGACGCGTCGAGCGCGGCCTTGTGTCTTCCTGCAGGAGTGCCTCGGTGGCGATGCGGTCCAGCCCGCTCTGACGCGTGAGCCATGTCTGCGCCTCCGGCGACCGCCGGTTGAGATGCAGCCAGTGCCGGCTGAACTCCTTCAGCCGGCCAGAGGTCACATCCGCCCAGCTCAGCGGCGAGACGGTGCCGTCCGCCGCAAAGCCGTACCCGAAGACGAGCGGCGCCGTCATTGCGTCAATCGAAGCGGGGAGCGGCGTGACCATACGGGATCAGAGCGCCGAGACCGGCGGCGTCCGGGAAATCCAGGGCCGTGTCATTTCCAGCTGCATGGCCAGTTCGAATAGGAGATCATCCTGGCCACGCTTGGCCGAGAACATGGAGCCGATGGGCAGGCCGCCTGATGACCAGGAGAGCGGGACGCTCATGGAGGCAGCGCCCGATACATTCATCGGCGCAGTAAAGGCTGCAAAGTTCAATACGCTTTCCATGACGGTGTCGAAATCTCCATCGGGGGCCTGATCACCGATCGGCACGGCAGGGCTGCCGGTCACCGGTGTGAGTAGCACATCCATGTCGTTGAACCAGTCATCATAGGCGGCTTCGAAGGCCTTCAGATAGCCAATGATCTCCGGGAATTCCGATTGGCGCGCCTGGAACATCGAGACAAGGCCCAGCGTCCAGGGCTCGACAATGTCCGGGCCTATGGGCTTGCCGGAATAGGCGCTGGCCTGCTGGGCAAACTCGGCGGCCCCGGCGGCCCAATACATCAGGAATTTATCGGTGAATTCCGCGCCATTCAGCGGCACCTTGTAGTCGATCACCTCATGACCGAGCTCGCGGCAGAGCTGGGCGACGTCCTCGAGCGCTGCCGTGGTCTCCGGCGAGACGTGGGTGCCGCTGATGGATTCGGGCGCAAAGCCGATCCGGAGCGGCCGGTTGAGAGTCGAGATTTCCCCGAGCGGCGTATAGGCGCCGTCATTCTTTTCCGCGACGCGGAAAAGCTCGATCGAATCCTGCACCGTGATGGTCACGGCATGGTTCACTGAAATGTCCACGGGCGGGGCGTTGCCTGCATTCCGCGCATCCAGGCGGCCGCGCGACGGTTTCAGGCCGAACACGCCGCAGGTGGAGGCGGGAATGCGGATCGAGCCGCCCCCATCGCTGGCATGGGCGAAGGGCACAACCCGCGCCGCGACCAGAGCAGCCGCTCCGCCGGACGAGCCGCCCGGCATACGTGACAGGTCCCACGGATTGTGCGTGGCGCCGGTGACCAGCGGCTCGGTGGTCGAGGTCAGGCCCATTTCCGGCGTGGTGGACTTGCCGAGCGATACGACTCCCGCGTTCCGCCAGGCGGTGGCGAAAGGGGAATCCTTTTGCGAAACGTTGCCGACAAAGGCGCGGCTGCCCCACAGGGTCTGTGTGCCTTCCCAGTCGAGCAAATCCTTGATGAAGGTTGGAACGCCGCTGAACGTCCCCGGCGCCGGATGTACGGCTGCGGCGCGCGCCTGGTCGAAACTGGCCGTGGCAATGGCGTTGAGGTCACCATTCACGGCTTCAGCGCGCGCGATGGCTTTCTCGACCTCAGCAAGGGAGGTCGTCTCTCCGGAGGCTATGCGGCTGGCAATGGTCAGGCCGCTTTCCCAGCCTTCCGGCGGAACCGCCTTTGCCGCCATCGGGCCCGAGGCGGGCGTGAGTGTATCGCTGGCCTTCTGGCCACATGCGGCAAGCGCGGTTGCCGCCGCGCCTCCGAGCAAAGCTGCGCGCCGTGTAAATGCGGTCATTCTTGTTTCCTCCCGTTTTCCCTTTTGGGCAGCAAACTGTAACGCGCGGGGAGAATTCGCAAGACAAAACAAAACGGCCATGCCGGTGGGGGCATGGCCGTTTCAGGGTCAGTTCAGGCAAGTCCTACTGGATCACACCGCAGGCCACGCGCGCGCCAGCGCCGCCAATCGGCTGGGTCATGTGATCATCTTCACTCTCATGGATGATGAGGGCGGAGCCATCTTCGTCGAGCAGGGATTCGAGCGCGGTCAGACGGGTGAACGCTTCGTACCCGGCCGAGCCATCCTCAGCCACCCAAATATTCGGCAGGTCGCCCGCTTCAGGGCCCTTCGGGTTGAGCAGGCCGTGCGCGCCCTCGACCTTGCCATGATGGCCGCCGGAGGCCTTGAACACGCCGACATCCTCACAAGTGCCGGTGCCATGCAAATGGATGCCGTGCCAGCCCGGCGTCAGGCTGCCGGCAGAGAGTTCGACGCGAATGACTTCGCCATTCGGGCCATCGAGGAAGTTCGCTGTGCCGATTTCCATGCCCTCTGCGCCGATGATGGAGGCCTTGGCGACCATCATGGACGGATACACGCCCTCATCCGGGCCGGGCATCTCTTCTGCTGTGGGCAAGCCGTTGTCGCTGTCGGGCATTTCCTGGGGTGTCGCGCCCTGCTGGCCACACGCGGCAAGGGCGATTGCGAGCGAAGCGATGGCAGTTCGGGTGATCATGGGGGTCTCCTGTCAGCTTGGGTCTGATATAGGCGTAACGTCTATGTGGCAGGAAGGCTCCATCACGTGAAGGACCGTGCAGATAAATTGCTCGTTAGTCTCGGCTTGTTTGATAGTCGGGCGTCCGCGCGCGCGGCAATTGAGGCGGGCCATGTTTCGGCGGATGGAACGGTCGTGTTGAAGCCATCGCAGATGCTGTCGGGCGACGAGGAGATCGTCGCAAAGCCAGCGCATCCCTATGTCTCGCGCGGCGGGTTGAAGCTGGCGCATGGTGTGACGGCGTTCGGCGTCGATCCGGCCGGGCGGATGTGTCTCGACATTGGGGCCTCAACGGGCGGCTTTACCGACGTGCTGCTCAAGGCCGGAGCAAAGCATGTCGTGGCCGTTGATGTGGGGCGGGGCCAGTTCCATCCGTCGCTGACCGGGGACGACCGGGTCACAAGTCTTGAAGCTCAGGATGCCAGGACCCTGACGGCTGACATGCTGGGCGAGGCGCCTTCCTTGCTTGTGTGTGATGCGAGCTTCATTTCATTGGAGAAACTGCTCGCCGTGCCGCTGTCCCTTGCGGCCGAGCGCGCCGAATTTGTCGGCCTGTTCAAGCCGCAATTCCAGGTCGGCCGGGAGCATGTCGGCAAGGGCGGGCTGGTGACGGATACAGAGATTTCTGACCGCGCCGCTGAGGCTTTCGCGCAATGGATGAAGAGGCAAGGCTGGCCCATCCGGGCCTGGACCGACAGCCCAATCACCGGAGGCGACGGCAATGCCGAACGCCTGTTTCATGCGGTTAAGGCTTAGTAATTCTCGTCGTAAAACCCGTCATTGATTTCCCATGTGCCGTCATACGGGTCCCGGCAGGCCGTGATGGGATCGCGGATCACCTGGCCATCGGGCAGGCGGGTCTCACGTTCAATCGTACGGCATTCTATGTCGGTGCCCGGCTGGGGCGGCAGGGTCGGTCCCGGCACTGTGGAGGCCGGATAGGTGCGGCTCGGTGGCGGGACATTCGGATAGTTCATGATTTCCGGGCCGCCATAGAGACCGTTCGTCGTACGCGGGATGCTGCCGGCCGGATAAGCGCCGGACGAGGCTTGGCCATAAGGCGTCGCCACCTGGCAGGGTCGGCTTGTATCCTCAGCAATTGCCCCACCGGCAAAACCGCCGACAATGGCGCCAAGAATCGCGCCTGCGGCGACTTCATCGGAATTGCCATTGCCCTGATGATATCCCCCATGACGTCCGTGGCCGCGATAGCCCCGATACCCACGATGACCGCGGTAATAATAGGCATCGCCATCATCGATATTATTGCCAATCGCGCCGCCGATCAGGCCGCCCGCAATCGCGCCGACGAGCACGCCGGCCAGCTGGTAATCCTTGCGCTCGCGTTCGCACTGAACGTTCTGGACCGGAGGGTTGTAGGTATAGCCATACGCGCCCTGGGCAGAGGCCGTGGCAGGGATGGCGAGGCTGGCCATGGCCAGCGCTCCGATGATCAGCGATTGGGATTTCATCGCAATACTCCTTGTCGCGGATACACGCCCGCCAGTGTCAGCCTATCACACTGGGGGGATGAACCTGAACACGAGGTGAAAACTGGACGCGGCAGGCAGCCCGGCACATATTGACGGGATGGGAGTGTTCGATATCGCCGCCCGCACCGCAGGTCGGGCCCGTTACGCCGCCGCGCAGGGGCTGAGATCGGCATGGTATGGGGCCCAGATGAGCGCTGCACGACGGCGCGCCAGTGGGTTTGACCGTCCGGGCGAGCCGGCCTTCCGCCCCTCCAAAGGCACACCGGACCTTGCCGCCCTGCGCCGGGCCTATTTCGAGCTGTTCCTCAAGGATCGCCTGAATGTCGAGGCCGGGCTCTATCCGGCGCCATCCGATGTGCGCCTGAAGGATTTGCCGAAGGCGTTGAGATCGGCGCGGGCCTTCCGGGAGGACGTGGAGGAAGTCGATCGGCGCCGACTGGAACGTAATGGAACGGAAATACGCCAGCAGGTAATAAATGGGCACAATAGGTACCCTGCCTACTATCTCCAGAATTTCCATTATCAGTCCGGAGGCTGGTTCACCGAAGACAGCGCCGATTTGTATGACACGCAGGTCGAGGCGCTGTTCACCGGAACGGCAGACGCCATGCGCCGCGCCGTCCTGGCAGAGATTTCACGCGAGTTGAAAGGCCGGGACCAGCGCGGCGTGAGCCTGTTGGATGTGGCCTGCGGGAATGGTCGCTTCCTGTCGCAGGTGATGCAGGTATATCCAAGGTTAATGGCAAGCGGACTGGACCTGTCCCCCACCTATACGGACGCGGCCCGCGCAAGGCTCAGGCCGTGGAAACAGGTCGAGATCCTGCACGAAGCGGCGGAATCGATGCCGATCGAGGATGCCAGCCTCGACATGGTTGTCTCCATCTTCCTGTTACATGAATTACCCCCAAGGGTTCGCGGACAAGTCGTATCGGAGGTACAGCGCGTGCTGAAGCCCGGCGGCCTGTTCATTCTGGCCGACAGTGCCCAGTTTGGCGATTATCCGGAGCTGGACGGCCTGCTGGAATACTTCCCGCACGGCTTCCATGAGCCCTATTACAAGGACTACCTGTCCTGGAACGCCAATTCGGTGTGCGAAGCGGCAGGATTGGTGCCTGAAACGCGATCACTGGCATTTCTGACAAAAATCAGCACCTTTCGGCGCATTTCATAACGCCTTGAAAGGGAACCGATTTCTCGCCTGAGGCGTAGCGTTTAATCCTGGATGAAGAAATATTGATTTGCGTGAATGGAACATGACAGTAATATGACAGTTACGTTACGGTCATGTGACACGAACATTTACCAGGAAGGAAAGGAGGCACCTATGGCCGTCCTAGATCACAATGATAATCATGTTTCCTGGCTGGCGCACAGGGACTTCACTCTTAACGAGTCGGGCCTGCGTGTGTTGCGGGGGACCATGTTAGTCGTTGCAGGCATTGTCGGGGTCAGCCTCGCCATTGCTCTGGATCCGATTGTCAATCTGTTCGCCTGATCGGCGACAGACCTAGAAGCTCGGCAGTTTGCCGGTGCCGATCAGCGGCATGGCAAAGGCGAGAATGATCGAAATTATGAGGCCGAGGAAGGCACGTCCGGCATCGCCGAGAACGTCTTTCACGGCCTCATTCTTTTCGCGCAGATGCGCCACATAAGAGATCGCAAGTTCCCGGCCGGCCAGCAGGCCCAGGAACACCCAAGTCGTGCTCATGGGCACATTGCTGACTTCCTTGAACACGAACAGGATGATGCCGTAGATCAGGTCGACGATGGTCGCGGCGCGAACATCCACCGTATTGATCTTGCGCTCGACGATCTTCTGGATCTGGCCGCCGCGCGTGGCGAAGATATAGCCTTGGATCGCCACCAGCAGGATCGCCCCGAAGACCACATAGCCGAGCGAGAAGGCGACATGCGTCTCGTCGCCGGTCACTGTCACCGTACGGGGCAGGTAGACGAAGATATTCGCCAGATCTTGCATGAGCCATTGCGACCACAGGAAGGTCGTGGTCAGCCACTGGAAAGTAATCCAGTACGGCCAAGGCAGTTCGTCCTTGGTGTGGAAGACCCAGCGTTCGAATGTGCGCGAAATGATCACCCAGATCACCGCGCCGCATGCGAAGGCAACCACATAGCCCATGGCCGATTTGATGATCATCTTTTCAAGGATGCCATCGCCCGCCGAACCGCCTGACAAGGCGAAGAGGGTCAGGACGAGGAAGGTCGTGGAGACCGGAATACCGAACCGTGTCAGGAACAGCAGAACCAAAGGCGGCAGCGCATGCCACCACTGGATGCCAGGCATCAGCAGGGCGCTGCGATCGCCTTCGCCCGGCAGGACCGACAGTTTGTCTAGGCGGTCATACGCGACATCCCCATTGCCATGGAAATACCCATAGAAGAGGACGACGAGGAGGATAGCGCTCGCAAACAGCCAGAGGACCCACCAGGGCCGCCGTGCATTCGAGGAAAGGAATGTCCCGAGGGTCTGGATCGAATCGTTGGCGACAACGGCGTATGACGCCAGCATGAAGCCAATGAGCCCGAAAATCTCTACGCCACCCATGCCGCCAACCCATTGCTATTTGAAGACTTAACGCGAGGTAGCAGGTTCGATGTGCATTGCCGATAGCAGGTATGTGAACTTACTGTGACACACACATTAGCGCTCATCTGCCCGTCTGCCCCCTATGTCGCAATTTCGCATCGGCCAGCACGCAGGCGAGCATCGCCTCCGCCACCGGTACCGCACGTATGCCGACACAGGGATCATGCCGTCCGATGGTGCGTACGTCCACCTCCTGACCGTCACGCGTGACAGTCTGGACGGGGGTAAGAATGGAAGATGTTGGTTTGATTGCGAGTCGCACGACCACTGGCTGACCGGTCGAAATGCCGCCGGCAATGCCGCCATTATGGTTCGACAGGAAGCGTGCGCCGTCATTACCGGTGCGCATCTGGTCGGCGTTTTCCTCGCCCGACAGCGCAGCTGCGGCGAAGCCTTCGCCGATCTCGACGCCCTTGGCGGCATTGATGCTCATCATGGCACCGGCGAGTTCACCATCCAGTTTTCCGTAGATGGGGGCGCCCCAACCGGCCGGAATTCCGGTTGCTTCGACCTCGACAATCGCGCCAGCGGAGCTGCCGGCCTTGCGCGTCTCGTCCAGAAACGTCTCCCAGACCGGCACCATTTCGGCGTCCGGACACCAGAAAGGGTTCGATTTCGTTTCATCCCAGTTCCAGCGCGTGCGGTCGATGGCATGGGGGCCGATCTGGACCACGGCGCCGCGCAGTGTGACGCCATCGCCGAGTACGCGGCGCGCCACCGCGCCTGCAGCCACCCGCGCAGCGGTCTCGCGCGCACTGGAGCGGCCGCCGCCGCGATAGTCCCGGACGCCGTATTTCTGGTCATAGGAATAGTCGGCATGGCCCGGCCGATAGCGGTCCCGGATTTCGCCGTAATCCTTGGAACGCTGGTCGGTATTCTCGATCATCAGCGAGATCGGAGTGCCGGTGGTGACGGGGCCGCCGGTGCGGTCATCCTCAAAGACGCCGGACAGGATTTTCACCTGGTCGGCTTCTTGGCGCTGGGTCACGAAGCGGGATGTGCCGGGGCGGCGCTGGTCGAGAAATTGCTGGATGAAGGCCTCATCCAACGCAAGATTGGGCGGGCAGCCATCGACCACGCATCCGAGCGCCGGCCCGTGGCTTTCGCCCCAGGTGGTCACGCGGAAGAGGTGGCCGAACGTATTGTGAGACATGGCTGCCCGTTCTGTTGAGGGTCAGGGCCTAGCCGAGCAGGTCCTGAACAGCTTCGCGCTCTTCGCGCAGTTCTGTCTCGGTCGCATCCATGCGGGCGCGCGAGAACTCACCGATTTCGAGGCCCTGGACGATCTCGTACTTGCCGTCCTTGCAGGTGCAGGGATAGCCGTAGATGATTCCCGGCTCGATGCCATAGGAGCCGTCGGACGGAATGCCCATGGAGACCCAGTCACCGGCTTCGGTGCCGAGAGCCCAGCTGCGCATGTGGTCGATGGCGGCCGACGCGGCGGAGGCGGCCGACGAGGCGCCGCGGGCCTTGATGATGGCGGCGCCGCGCTGCTGCACGTCCGGAATGAAGGTGTTTTCGTACCAGTCCTGATCGACCTTGGAGAGAGCGGCTTCGCCCTTGACGGTCGCATGGTGCAGGTCCGGATACTGGGTTGAGGAATGGTTGCCCCAGATCGTCATCTTCTTGATGTCGGTATTGTGGGCGCCGGTCTTCTCGGCCAGTTGGCTCATCGCGCGGTTATGGTCGAGACGGACCATAGCGGTGAAGCATTTCGGGTCCAGATCAGGCGCGTTCTGTTGTGCGATCAGGGCGTTTGTGTTGGCGGGGTTGCCGACGACAAGCACTTTCACGTCGCGGCTGGCATGATCGTTGATCGCCTTGCCCTGTGGACCGAAGATGCCGCCATTCGCGGACAGGAGATCCTTGCGCTCCATGCCTTGCTTGCGCGGCATGGCGCCGACGAGCAGTGCAAAGTCGCAATCCTTGAACGCAACATTCGGATCGTCGGTGGCAACGATATTGTTGAGCAGCGGGAAGGCGCAATCGTTCAATTCCATGACCACGCCCTCAAGCGCGCCGAGCGCAGGCGTGATTTCCAGCAGGTGAAGGTCGACCGGCTGGTCAGGTCCAAGCATGTTTCCGGCGGCAATGCGGAACAGGAGCGCGTAACCGATCTGGCCTGCAGCGCCAGTTACAGCGACTTTCACGGGCTTTTTCATGGGAGAGTCCTTCTTGCATAGGGTGATTTCGCGGCATCAATGGCGAATTTGTCGGAGAAGGGCAAGCGGCCATGCGCCTATGCCGCAGGATGGACAGGCCGTCACAGTATCACTCAGGCCCCGATTGGCTTATATGACGGTCAGACCCGTAGCCTCATGACCGGACAGATTGATGAGCCAGACCGACAAGCCCGACATCATCCCGCCTTCGCCCAGCGCGTCGGAGTATGACACCGATCCGGCCGGCAAGCCGCTAATCCCGGATACGAGTGACCCGATCGGCCTGTTCAAGGAATGGATGGCCGCGGCGCGGGAAGCCGAACTGAACGATTCCAACGCCATGTCGCTGGCCACTGTTGGGCTGGACGGGATGCCGGACGTGCGGATCGTCCTCCTGAAAGAAGTGACAGAAGCGGGCTTTGTCTTCTTCACCAATCTTGAAAGCGCCAAGGGGCAGCAGCTGACCGAGACGCCGAAAGCCGCGCTGGGTTTCCATTGGAAGAGCCAGCGCCGCCAGGTGCGTGTGCGCGGGACGGTCACGCCCGTCTCGGAAGAGGAGTCCGACGAATATTTCGCGACCCGCGCGGCGCAGAGCCGGATCAGCGCGATTGCCTCCGACCAGTCGCGTCCTCTGACTGACCGGGCCGAGTTCGAACAGCGCGTGGCCGAACTGTCGGAAATCTTCGGCGACGGGCCGGACATTCCCCGCCCCGAATTCTGGGGCGGGTTCCGGGTCACGCCGCTCGAGATCGAGTTCTGGCAGGATCAGGCCTTCCGGATGCATGACCGGCTGAAATTCGTCCGCGAGGGCGATGGCTGGACGTCCGGACGCCTGTACCCCTGACAGAGTTGGGCTCAGACGATCCCGTTCAGCACATCCCCGAGGATGAGGTGCGGGGCGCCGTCGCTGGTCTTGGCCCATGAGACGCCGTCCCCGCCTACCATCGCGGTCACGCGCTGGCGAAATCCGGTAAAGCTCTCGAACTCGACGACATCTACGGGCTCATCGAAATGCAGGGTGACCTCATATCCCATGCCGCCTGCCAGTTCGCGGATGGCATGGACGCGGCCCTCGAAGGGTTGCTTGAGGTAGAGACCGGTCACGCGGTCGCCGAGCTGGCAGGGAGATTCCGGCCGGTTCGACAGGCGCGCCGAGGCTGTGTTCCAGTCCCGATATCCGAGTTCCCTGGCCACCAGTTCCAGCGCCTTGGCGTGGGAGATGGACGTGCCGGCATTGGCCTGCTCAGTCCGTATTTCGCGAGCCCGGGTCTTGGCGGCTTCGCGCGTTGTGATGGAGTGCGACATGGGTGGGATCCTTTCCCTTCTTCCAGGCGCGGTCACATGAGGCGGGGCTTGCCTTGCCGCTGGACCGCTTGGAATGAAGCGTCAGCATCCAGTTGAACAGCCGCCCTTGGGCGCCTGTGAGACCTTCACCGTCGGGATGTCCCGGCAAGCGGCAGGTGTCTCAGACCTGCGCGCCAGATACGCCCAACACGGCGGCGCGTCAACGCCCGCAGGCCTCGATGGCGACGTCATCTGCCGTCATCGCCTCAGCCGCTTCGAGCGGACGATCCGTGGCGAGCATGACAAGGCCGTCCTCGGCCAGGTCCTGGAATTCGGAGCCATTGCCATCGGCGAGGTAGATGTCGTCGAGCCGTTCGCCGGACCGCCCAAGCGTGCCGAAGGCGGATTCCACATCATTGCGGGCATTGCGGTCCCACGCGGCGGCGTCCGGCCGGTCGGTGCCGGTCCAGCCGATCAGGCGGCGCGAATCCACGCCGCGCGCTTCGAGGGCGGAAATGTCCCGGCCTCCGCGCACCGAGGCGGTCATCATGAAGGTCGGATCGATGGCGGCGATTTCTGCGGCCTCGTCGTCATTGTAGGAGATCATGATGATGTTCTCTTCGGCGCCCGCTGCGTAGACGGCCTCGGCGATGTTGGCGAAGCTGGTCGTCTTCTTGCGGTCGAGTTCGAGGATCGCGCCGGTATTGCGGGCCCAGATCAGTGCATCCGTCAGCTTGGGCGGCGCATAGCGGGTCCGCCGGCCGGAATTGTCGACCAGGGTCAGGCTGGACAGGTCTTCCCAGCTGATGTCCGAGACATAGCCGCGCCCGGTCGTCGTCCGGTTCAGCCGGTCATCATGCATCAGCGTCAGTACGCCATCGCGCGTCTCGGCAATGTCGATCTCGAAGACGCGCACCCCATGATCGAAATTGTACTGCATCGTCTCGATGGCGTTTTCCGGATAGCCATCTGCGGGGCCGCCGCGATGCGCGGCGATCACCACGCCGCCATTTTCACGCAGGCAGTCGAAATATTCGGGCAGGGGCAGGCGTCCCTCCCCGTCGGTTGTGGCGGGCATCGCAGCGCTTGACTGTGGGGCATCGCTTGACGGCCCGCAGCCGGACAGCAGGATGAGAGCGATAACAAGCAGTGCGGAATGGTTCATTCGTAGGGTCCTCTTCTTGCGCTGCAGCAATCGCGCGCATAAACCGGTTCTAAATCAGGCGATTATTGCAGAAAACGAAAACAATACAGGGAGACATACCATGCTGGGTATCATGCAGGACTGGCCGCTGACGGTTAACAGAATTCTCGAACACGCGAACCGCATCAACCCCACCCGGGAAATCATCACCCGGCGTGTGGAAGGCAATATTGTCCGCATGACCTATGCCGAACTCTTCAACCAGTCCAAACAGGTCTCCAATGCGCTGCTGGACAGCGGCATCGGCATGGGCGACCGGGTGGCCACGCTGGGCTGGAACTCTGAACGTCACATGGCCTCCTGGTATGGCGCGATGGGGATCGGCGCCGTGCTGCACACGATCAATCCGCGCCTGCACCCTGAACAGATTGCCTGGATCGCCAATCACGCCGAAGACAAGGTGCTGATCTTCGACAAGACTTTCCTGCCGATCGTTGAGGCCATCAAGGACCATCTGCAGACGGTGAAGACCTTTGTCATCTATGCGGGCGCCGACACGATGCCGGAGAATTCGCTGGGCGCGATCCCGTTCGATATCTGGATCGACGGGCGCTCCACCAATGTCCGCTGGGGCGATTTCCCGGAAGAGACTGCTTGTGGGCTCTGCTACACGTCCGGTACGACGGGCGACCCGAAGGGCGTGCTCTATTCCCACCGGTCGAACGTGTTGCACACGCTGATCACGATGCAGCGCGATGCCATCGGCATGGGCGCGAATGACGTCGTGCTGCCGGTCGTCCCGATGTTCCATGCCAATGCCTGGGGTCTGGCGCTGTCCTGTCCTGCGGTCGGCTCGAACATGGTGATGCCGGGGGCGCAGATGGACGGCGCCTCGATCTATGAGTTGCTGGACACTGAGAAGGTGACGATCACGGCCGCCGTGCCGACCGTGTGGCTGATGCTGCTCAACCATCTTCAGGAAAACAACCTCAAGCTGCCGCACCTCGAAAAGGTCATTATCGGTGGCTCGGCCGTGCCGGAACGGATCCTGCGCGCCTTTGAAGAGGAATTCGAAGTCGATGTGGTCCACGCCTGGGGCATGACCGAGACCTCACCCCTTGGCACGCTGGGCACGCTGCCGCCACATCTCGTGGATGCCGATATCGACACGCGGATGGAGCAGAAGCTGAAACAGGGCCGTCCGCCCTTCGGCGTCGAACTCAAGATCGTCAACGATGAGGGCGAAGCGCTGCCGAATGACGGCGAGACCTCAGGCCGCCTCATGGTGCGCGGCGCAGCGATCGCGGCGGGCTATTTCAAGGGCGTCGGCGGCGATGTTCTGGACGAGGATGGTTATTTCGATACGGGCGACGTCGCCAATATCGACGCATACGGCACGATGACGATCACCGACCGCGCCAAGGACGTCATCAAGTCCGGCGGCGAATGGATTTCCTCGATCGACATCGAGAATATCGCAGTCGGCCATCCGAAAGTGGCGAATGCGGCGGCGATTGGCATCTACCATCCGAAATGGGACGAGCGCCCCTTGCTGGTGGTTCAGGCCGCGCCGGGAGAATCGCCGAGCAAGGAAGACGTGCTGGCCCAGCTGGAAGGCAAGATCGCCAAATGGTGGACCCCGGACGATGTCGTCTTTGTCGACGAAATCCCGCTGGGCGCCACCGGCAAGATCAACAAGCTGGCGCTGCGCAACCAATTCAAGGACTACAAGCTGCCAACGGCCTAGTCTGTCGCGCTGAATTCCGGAACCGGACGGGCGGCGGCTTCCTCGGGAGTCGTCGCCTTTCCATTTTCGGAGATGTCGTCGATCAGCCACTCCATCTCAGCAATCTCGCGCCTCTGGGCCCGGATGATCTCGTCGGCCAGTTCGCGGACGCGTTCATCCTCGATTTGGGCGCGTTCGCTGGTCATGATGGCGATGGAGTGATGGGGGATCATGGCTTTCATGTAGGAGCGGTCCTGCACGGTGACCTGTGACCGAACAAGGAACAGGGCGAGCGCAAACAGGAGTGCGCTGCCAGCGTAAATGGCGAGATTGATCCGGCTGTTCTTGTACATGTTCAGCATGAAGGACAGCATGACGACGGCCATGGCAGCCGCCATGATCAGGGTCATGAAGAAGCGCGTTTCGCTCCAGTGCACATGCGGTAACGCATAAGTGTTCAGATACATCAGGCCGAACATGACGATGGCAGAGGTTGCGATCATCAGCCCGAAACGGCGGTATTTGCTGGCATCTTCCATTGGGGTCTCCTTGTCGGTGCGTGTAGGATGTTGTTTCCCAAACGGGGTGACCCAGAGGCGTGTTCCGAAAAATTCTGGACGCACCGGCTGGTTCGGGTAGGGGGTGACCTATCTCAATGCGAAACGAGTTTTTCGGAAGGGGCTGAAAAAAGATATGGAAACGACAGAGCAGACACAGGATGCCGGTTGGCGGGGCATGGTGGCGAAGGCCTCGCTCGCCTTGTCCCTTTTCACCGTTCTCTGGTTCATCATGGCGGCAGTGGGCACCAAGCTGGGCCTCTGGAGCTGGCAGTTTGGCCTCGGCCAGATGACCATCAATTGGGGCCTGAAACTGATCTTCCTGGCGTTCGGCGTTTCGGTGATTGCGGTCATCCTGTCGCTGATCGCGGCGCCGCGCAAACGCGCCTTCATCCTGGCCTTTGCCGCGCTGCTGGTCGCCGGGCTGAGCTTTGGCCGGGTGGCTGCGTTCCATGGGGAAGCCTCCCGCCTGCCGCCGATCCATGATGTCCAGACAGACTGGTCCAATCCGGTGATGCCAAGCGAAGCCTTGCTGGCCGCGCGGACGGCGTCCGAAGCATCGAACCCGGTCGAGGCAGCCCCCATTGTGCCGGACACTGCTGAAGAGCGCTGGCCTGGCACGCCGGGGCGTCTCGTGTCGGAACTGCAGGAAGAGGCCGAGTTCGACCCGGCCGTGCAGGAAGACCGGGCGGATGCGCCTTACCCGAAACTCGATCCCTATGTGACCCAGGCGCCGCCTGAAGCCGCCTTCGAAGCCATCCTGATGCTGGTGAAGGAGCGGGGCTGGAAGATCGTGACAGATGACAGGGAGGCTGGGCGGATCGAAGCGACCGAGACGAGCTTCTGGTTCGACTTCAAGGATGACGTCATGATCCGTATCCTGCCGACTGATGAAGGCGGGTCGCGCATCGATGTGCGCTCGGCCAGCCGGGTGGGCCTGTCAGATCTGGGCGCAAATGCCAAACGCGTGCGCAACCTGCTCGACGATATCGAGATCGCACTGCGCTAGGTGTCGACTGATTAGGGACTCTGATCCTCGGGACCCAATCGTAGAATGCGTGCAGCAGGCGCGATGGTCCAGCCTTGTATGGTCAGCGAGATCGTCACAATGATGAAGACGATATTGAAAAAGCCGACCGAGATTGGGCCGGGAGTAATGACAGGATAGATGGCGAGCAGGATCGGCACGGCCCCGCGCAGGCCGACCCAGCTTAGGAAGATGTTCTCGCGAAAAGTGAATCCCATCCAGCCCACGCTGAGAAAGACCGCAACAGGGCGGGCGATCAGCATCAGGACCACCGCGCATCCGATAGCAGGCCAGATATCTTGTAACAGCGCACTGGGGGTGACGAGCAGGCCGAGAGTCAGGAAGAGTACCATCTGGCAAAGCCATTGGAACGCCTCGTTGAAATCGACGATCCGATCGATCGGACGCTTCAGTCTCGCCTTGAGACTGATACCGGCAAGATACGCGGCTAGAAAACCACTGCCACCCAGGAGCGACACGCCCGTGAAGATGACCAGGGCGCCTGCGAGAGTCATGATGGGATAGGTGCCCAAAGGCAATGACAACTGGTCGAGGATTTTGGCGAGCACGCGGCCACCGAGTATGCCCCCGACAATCCCGATACTCGCCTGCATCAGCAGGAAAAGGGCCATGCCGCCAAGGTCCACCGGGGCATTGGTTTGCATTGAGGCCACAAGCGTTGTGAGTGAAACGGTCAGGAAGATGGCCATTGGGTCGTTGAGGCCGGATTCCAGCAGAAGCGTATCCTTGAGGCGCTGGCGCAGTCCAATGCCGCTTTGCTGAACCAACAGGAAAGTCGCTGCAGCATCGGTTGAGGCGACTGTCGCGCCCAGCAGGAGTCCCACTTGCCAGGGCACATCCATAAGGAAGCACGCTGCGATTCCTGTGATTCCTCCGGTGATCAGTACGCCGATGGTCGCAAGCAAAGAGGCGGGCGGGCCTGCAGAGCGGAAAACGCTGCGCCCGGTTTCCAGTCCCCCGGCAAAAAGAATCACCGCCAAGGCCACACTGCCAAGATCGAAGGCGAAGTCGAAATTGCTGAACTGGATGCGGCCAGGGCCATCTTCACCCAACAGCATCCCGATCAGGAGCGCAATCAACAGGAATGGTGCCCCGGCACGCCGTGCGAGCGGCATCATGGCAAAGCTGACAAAGATGATGAGGCTGCAGAGGAAGACAAATAATTCCAACGGACATCCTCTTCCAAACGTGTGATCCGCTGAGATAGTGCAGCGATGCAGGGTCGCGCAAGGTGCCTTCTGAGCGCAGCAGCAGGTTGCGAGGCGGTCTTGGGCTAACTGACATTGCCGATCGGCTGGCTGTCCGCATAGGCTATGTCTTCAGGTTCCGACACGTTGCCGGTCTGGGTCTCGATCAGGGCGAGTGGAATCTGGCCTGTATTCTCAAGCTGAGGAACCACACCGGGAGGGATGTGTGCGGATTGGTTTTCTCTCAAGCAGTGGATCACTGTGTCGAGTGTCAATCGTGCAGTGCCAGAAACCACGGTCCAGTGTTTTGTCTGTAAGGGGGAGGCCGGAAAGGATACCAGCTGCCCCGGATGAACATGGATGTGGTTTACCCGGTATCGCGTACCGCGTGCGATAGTTTCCACCCAGCCCCATGCGCTGATCTGCCGGGCAATGGTCTGATTGGGATACGCCGCGGCCGCGCCCATGACCAAAGCAGCCTTGCCGACATCCTGCGCGCGGGATTTGTGGGCCACGAGCACGGCGTCCGGCGTCGCGACCGCAATGATGTCCTTAAGTCCGATCCCAAGAAGCTGAGGCCCGTCCGGGGCCGACCGAAGCAAGGAGGCTTCACAATCAATGGCCGTGGCCCGGCCCCGCGTCGAAACATCGTCCTCGGGGGTGGACCCGCTGGCCTGACGGACTGCGTCCCAATTGCCCAGATCCGACCACGCGCCGGAGAAAGGGACGACACAGAGATTGGCTGTGTGCTCCATGATGGCATAATCAACCGAGATGGAGGGAAGGGCGGACCATGCGCCGGCGCCAAACGTCAGGCAGTCTCCCTCGTCCCGACTGGTGTCGAGGGCATCTTCGACCAGCGGAACCATATGAGGGGCATGGTCTTGAAAGGCGCGCATTATGGATTTGGTGGTGAACAGGAAGATGCCGGCATTCCAGAGATAGGTGCCTGCTTCGAGCATGGCCTGGGCGCGTTCCGCCGAAGGCTTTTCGACAAACCGCCTGAGAGGTATCGGCGCGAGTTTGCCGTGTTCGAAAGGCCTGTCCAGGTCGAGATAACCGAATCCGGTCTCCGGGCCTGTTGGCCGAATGCCGAACGTCACCAACTGGCCCGCCTCTGCCGCCGGGATGGCTGCCCGAATGCAGTCCCGAAACGCAGATGGATCCCCGATTATGTGATCCGATGGCGCCACGACCATAAGAGAATTGGGCATTGTCTGATCGAGATGGAGGGCTGCCGCCAGAATGGCCGGGGCTGTGTTTCGGGCAGCGGGCTCTAGCAGAAGTTTTGCGTTACGGATGCGTGAGGCCAGCAATTGGGTGCGCGCGCTGGCGGTGTATTCGGTCTGGGTGAGGACCAGCGGCGGAGAGAACATCTCGTGAGAGAAACGCCGGGCGGCAGCCTGAAACAGGGTTTCCGATCCCAGCAAGTCAATGAATTGCTTGGGATGGCTTGCGCGGGATACCGGCCAGAGCCGTGTCCCCGTTCCGCCGCTCAGCAGCACTGGAACGATAGGCATCGCCCCCGCCTTCATATGGTTGATTTTCTTCCCATCAATAGTTGATAATGGCCCAACCTAATGGGAAATGCCAGCCGGTTCAGAAATAATTTACCACGCTTTCAGCCGACCGGATTGTCTCTGTATCGCGGCCCTAGCGGTCTTTCGGGTCCAGGGCGTCGCGCAGACCATCGCCGATGAAGTTCAGGCAGAGCAGAGTGACGGCCATGGTGATCGCCGGGGCGAGCAGCATCCAGGGCTTTTCTTCCATCCGGTGGGCGCCGTCGGAAATCAGCACGCCCAGTGAGGTCAGCGGCTCGTTCACGCCGAGACCGAGGAAGGACAGGAAGCTTTCGGCAAGAATGACCACCGGAATGGTCAGCGTGACATAGACTGCCACCGGGCCGATCACGTTCGGCAGGATATGGCGCAGGATGATGTCCTTGCGGCTGACACCGGAGGCGCGCGCGGCTTCGATAAATTCCTTGCCCTTGATGGCGAGGGTCTGGCCGCGCACGATCCGCGCCATGGTCAGCCATTCGATCGCGCCAATGGCGGCGAAGATCAGGACGATATTCCGCTCGAACACGGTGAGCAGCAGGATGACAAAGAAGATGAAGGGCAGGGCGTAGAGCACGTCGACGATGCGCATCATGAAATTGTCGACGCGGCCGCCCAGATAGCCTGCGGTGGCGCCCCAGGTAACGCCGATCACGAGGCTGACAGCGGTGGCCACGATGCCGACCATCAGGGAGATACGCAGCCCGATCATCAGCCGGGCCAGCAAGTCGCGGCCCTGCAGATCTGTCCCGAGCGGATGCATGCCATCGAGCGTCGGTGCGATCGTGCGCAGGTCTGAGATCGTGCTGTATTTGTGGACCCACACAAAGGGGCCGAACACCGCGAACAGGACGAGAAAGCCAAGGATCCACATGGAGATCACGGCGGCGCGGTTGCGGAACAGGCGTGTGCGGGCGTCGTCCCAGAGCGATCGGCCACCCACAATGGCTTTCTGGACGGGTTCGATGCGTCCGGTCGGGTCGAGGAGAGGATCAAGATCCGTCATCAGTCGTACTTCACTTTCGGATCAAGCAGGGCGTAGAGGATGTCTGCGACGAGGTTCAGCAGCACGATCAGGCCTGCATAGACAATGATGGCGCCCATCACGAGCGTGTAGTCCCGGTTTAGCGCCCCATCGACGAAATAAGAGCCGAGGCCGGGCAGGCCGAAGATTTTCTCGATCACGACCGAGCCGGTCATCACGCGGGCCATGGCCGGGCCGGCATAGGAAATCAGTGGCAACAGGGCCGACGGCAGGGCGTGGCGGGCGATCACCTGGCGTTCCGTCAGGCCCTTGGACCGGGCTGTGCGGATGTGGTTGGAGCGCATGGTCTCGATGATCGAGGCGCGCATCAGGCGCGAGATGATCGCAATCTGCGGCAGGGCCAGCGTGATGACCGGCAGGGTCATATTGTGCCAGTTCATGCCGATATTGGGATAGGTGCCCAAGCCGCCAACGGCGAAGATGCCAGCGCCAAGGGCAAAGATCAGGATCAGGATCGGGCCGGTGACAAAGGTCGGGATCGAAATCCCGGCCATCGCAATCCCCATGACACTGTAATCCGCCGAGGTGTTCTGCCTGAGTCCGGCAAACACACCGAGCAATGTGCCGACCGCGATGCCCAGCCCCATCGAGAGAAATCCGATGGTCAGCGAAATGGGCAGGCCGTCCGCGATTAGATCGTTCACGCTCTTGCCGAGTGTTTTGTAGGACGGGCCGAAATCACCCACCAGGACGCCGCCCACATAGTCAAAATATTGCTCATGGAGGGGCTTGTCGAAGCCGAACTCGGCGGCAATTGCGGCCTCGGTCGCAGGCGGCAGCTTGCGCTCCCCGTCGAATGGCCCGCCCGGAGCAGCCCGCATCATCAAGAAGGCCATCGTGATGATGGCCAGCATTGTGGGGATTGCTATCAGTAGGCGCCTGAACGTATAGGCCCACGGAATTCGGCTAATGACACGTTGAAAAGAGGACACGTTCTTTTGCTATTCCGTTGCTGGTAATAGGAATTTGATCATGCCGCCGTCACCGGCGCTTGGCATAACGATCCGCAATCCTTAGCTTGTAGCGACAGCCGATCAAGACCGCAGACTCAGGCAGGGACACTAAAATATGGCCGATATTCGCCGCGTTACGGAAGCTTTTGCTGTCGCCCCCCAGATTAATGAGGAGGATGTTGCCCAAATCGGGGCTGCAGGCTTCAAAACAATCGTGGCGAACCGCCCGGATGGCGAAGGCGGCGTTGACCAGCCCCGGATGGGGGCCATTCGCGCCAAGGCCGAATCACTGGGGCTGACCTTTGTGGCCTTGCCATTTTCTGGCGCGCCGACGCCTGAAGTGGTTGAACGCATGAGCAATATTCTGAACGAAGCACCTCAGCCCGTTCTGGCGTATTGCCGCACTGGCACACGCTGCATTACGGCCTGGGCGCTGACCCATTCCGGGCAGGGCACGGGGCAGGAAATCGTCGATGCTGCAGCAGACGCAGGCTATGATTTGTCCAGCCTGCAGTCGCTACTCTGATCCTGGCTCGCAAAGTTTGTGAGCAAATGGTCACATTTGCGCCGCATTAAGTGTGTTGTCAGTGAAGACCGGCCATGCGAAGGCCAAGACAGGGAGGCGCAGGCCATGTGGCCGTTTGCGCAACAGGAGTGGAATGGATGAGCGATCGTCTGTGGATCACCGATTTCAAATATGATGATGGCGCCATGCTGGTGAAGAAGACCGGACATCGCGTTCCGCTCACGCTTTCCCTCGCGCACGATATCTTCACCTGGTTCTGTTTCTATTTCTTCGCCCAGACTTGGCGCACCTGGCGCCGTGTCACCGGGCACAAGCGCCCCACCATTGCGTTCTACCCCGACAAGCCGCGTCCCTGGTACTTCATCTGGCCCGTCATGCACGTGTCCGGCGCGAAGCTGATCGACGATGTCGCAACCGCAGACATTGTCATGCAGTTCGACGACTCCACCGAGACCGACAATACGATCCCGGTTGTTCGCGAGGGCGCGAGACTGCTCAATTTTGCCTGTGACGACATTTCGAAATCGACCGTCGCAGCGGCCTTCGAACAGGCGGCTGGCTATTCCCTCTCCGTTGACCCAACGACCCATCAGGGCCGCATGGTGGAGAAATCCGAGTTGAATGCCGCGCATGATGGCCGCATCCTCGAAGGCCCGCTGGATACGCCCGTGCCCGGCAAGACCTATCAGCGCCTGGTGGACAATGAGATTGATGGCGGTCTCGTCGAAGATCTCCGCTGCTGCATCGTGGCCGGCTCTCCCACCATCGTGTTTCGCAAGCGCCGTCCGCTGGATCGCCGCTTCCTGAACGAGAACGTCCAGGTTTTGCTCGACGAGCCTCGCAATTGCTACACGAGCGATGAAATTGCCGTGATTGAGCGCTTTGCAGCATCTATCGGGCTGGACTGGGGCGGTGTGGACGTCCTACGTGACCGGTCAACCGGACGAATCTATATCGTCGATGCAAACAAGACGGACATGGGCCCGCCCGTGGCACTCAAACTGGGTGCCAAGCTCCGGGCGACCCGCCGCATGGCGCAGGCCTTTGCCGTTGCCTTTGCACCGAAGAAGCGCTGATCGCTCCGGCCGACCAGAATCGCTGCAAGAGACTAGACAATCATGGCAATTCCCTACGTTCGCGACATCGAGTTTGAATATGGCGTTGTGGAGCAAGTGTCTCCACTGATCCGCCGCGTGATTGCGAACAATCCCGGCCCGTTCACCTATGTCGGTACAGGGGTCTACATCATCGGGCAGGGTGAAGTTGCGGTCATTGATCCCGGCCCGGAAAATGCTGAACATTTCGAAGCCCTGAAGCAGGCGCTGGAAGGCGAGACCGTGACGCACGTTCTGGTCACCCACGGCCATTCCGATCATTCCCCGCTGGCAACGCCTTTGGCCGAATGGGCGGGCTGCAAAACCTACGCAAAGAATTGCGGCGTGCCGACCGCCAAGGGCGAGCTCGGCAGCGCGGACGATCTCGGCTTCATGCCGGATGTGAAAGTTGGCGATGGGGATGTGATTTCCGGTCCCGGCTGGACGCTCGATGTGATCGAGACGCCGGGCCATACCTGCAATCATCTCTGTTTCGGCCTGCGCGAAGAGAATGCCTGCCTGTCTGGCGACCACATCATGGGTTGGTCGACGACCGTCGTCGCGCCGCCTGATGGAGACATGGGCGACTATATGCGCAGCCTCGACAAGATCCAGGCCAGGAAATTCGACACGCTGTGGCCGACGCATGGCGACCCGGTGCGTGGCCGCGACTTTGTCGACCATTTCATCACCGAATATGCCAATCACCGCCGCGCGCGCGAAGCGGCCATTCTCGACCAGTTGCGGTCCGGCCAGTCCTCGATCCCGGAAATGGTGAAAGTGATGTATGCCGAGGTCGACAAGCGCCTGCATCCTGCGGCGGCGATGTCGGTGCTGGGCCACATGATCGAACTGATCAAGACGGGCTTGGTCGTCTCTCCGGACGAGAAACCGACAACCCGGTCTCATTTTGAACTGGTGAAATCGCCGTCCTGATGGGCTTGGCGGCGGTTAACGGGTTCTAATCGCTCCCTAGACCGTTTCCATCTTGTTTGGCCGCATCAGCAGGCTCTGGATCGCTTCGTCGACGCTGATCACGCCCTCGACCACGTCAGCCACAGCATCACAGATCGGCATGTCCACGCCGCGCTCGGCCGCGAGCCGTTTCAGCACGGGCGCCGTCGCCACGCCTTCGGTTACGGCATTGCGGGCGGCGAGGATGTCTTCGAGTCTCTCGCCCTTTCCGAGCGCCAGGCCGCAGCTCATGTTGCGGCTCGTCTCGGAAGAGCAGGTCAGGACAAGGTCTCCCAGGCCGGACAGGCCTGACAGGGTTTCCCGCTCGGCGCCAAGCGCGAGGGCGAGCCGGGTCATCTCGGCGCTGCCGCGGGCGATCAGCGCTGCATGGGCAGACCGGCCAAGGCCCTTGCCGAGGGCGATGCCGCAGGCAATGGCCAGAACGTTCTTCACCGCGCCGCCAATCTCTGCGCCGAGCAGGTCGTGCGCGAGATAGGGCCGGAAGTTTGGCGTGGCCACGGCGGCGATCAATTCGGTGCCAAGCGCTTCCTCCTCGATGGCGAAGGTCACTGCCGTCGGCAGGCCCTTGGCCACATCAATCGCGAAGCTCGGACCTGACATGACGGCCGGAATGGCGTCAGGCAATTCGTCGGCGAGAATCTGCGTCATGAATTCGCCGGTCTTCAGCTCGATGCCCTTGGAGCAGAGCACAACAGGGGTCTTCGGCCGAATATGTTCCTTCAGGGCCTGAAGCGTGGCGCGCGTATGTTGCGCCGGGGCGACCGAGAACAGCGCGTCCATCAGGTGAAGGTCAGCCAGATCGGAGGTCGCCTTCAGCGCCGGGTTCAGCGGCACGCCCGGCAGGAAGACCGTATTCTCATGGCGGGTATTGATGGCCTCGGCCACTTCCGGCTCGCGGCACCAGATCAGCACGTCCTGAGCCTCGCGCGTCAGCATCTGGGCAATCGCCGTGCCCCATGCGCCGCCGCCAATCACGCCGAATATCTTGAAGTGTTTCGTCATGTGCCGGAGATTGGCCGAAACCGGGGGGCTGGGCAAGCGAGTCACTGATGCCTGCAGGGGTTAACACAACAACAAAATTCTACTATAGGGAGAATATATGCTTAGGGGGATAAAATGGGATATTGTAAGATCGTCTTTCCAGTGGTGATGGTATTGTGTGGGTGCGAATCACTCCCCCAACTACCAGGAACACACGCCGAAGAAATTCATGGGTTTAGTTATGTTCCCCTAGATCCTCTCCCCGTTTCCCGACAGCCTGATTATGATTGTCCGGATACCATGAATTATACTCCTTCCTCAGACGAAGCACTCGAGATGCGAAGCGAGTCCGATGTTCAGACAGACCGGCTCGAAAATTTGGGATACAGATTTACGCCACTGCCATTGGCGTTTCCCGACAACGCGGTTCGGATTGCTTACAAATCATTCGATCAGCAGGGCAATGTTTCTTATGGGCCTGTAACCGGCACGACTTCCAATAGCCGATATCAGATCATTATTGACTTCATAAATAGTGATATTTCTTATTTCAGAGTTGAGTTCAGAAACACTGAGGGTGGAGGTCGCAAGTTACTGAACACTGGGACTTTCGACAGGCTTATAAGCATTTGTCGACGCGATATAGGTGTACCAGATTATCCAAGCTACGATGATAAGGAAGAATGGACCACTTTTCAAAAAGCTAATGACGAATGTAGCCAGTCAGTGTCCAAAGATGTGAGTGTTGTCACCCTGCCGGCCTACATCGGAGTGGGATTGAGAGTGATCGCGGATGTTATCTCTGTTCGGGGGGGGGCTGAACTCTCTGGACTGCCCGCGATTGCGGCGGCAGCGGATGCTGGCTACGTCAACGGGTATCTTGTTGTACAAACATTAGGCATCAATGGGCGATCGGTTACAGCAGCCTTACCGTTGCAAAGCGAACTTTCATCTTCTTCGGTACAAGCCGCACTGATTGCCATAGGGTCGATTAAGACCAAGATGTATGATGAAGATGTCCATCTAAAACAGCGAGTTGTTGGTTTCTACAACTCTATTGGTGCTTCTGAGAGTGAGATTGCAGAAATAGCGCGGCAGTTGAATACTGATCAGTCCACAATTATATGGCACAGCCCATGTCAGAAGATTCCAGACGACAACGGGTAGCTATAAACTAGAACGCTCCTGATCTTGGCAATAAATCGAAACGGCCCATCTCGCCGTCCACAGTAACGGCAACCTTGCGACCGACTGGGGAGGCATCCTCGCGCAGCGTTACGAGCGCATCCGGGGAGGCGTTGGCGAGGGCGCGGCGGCCATCCTCCAGGCGAACAAAGGCGATGCCATTATTGGGGCCTTCCTTGCCATGGGTGACGGTGAAGGTTTCCAGTGTGCCTTGGCAATCCTCGTGGCAGAGCGTGACCTGTTCGGTCGGCGTTGCGTAAGGTTCTGCGGGCACGAAACGGGCGGGTTTTTGCGCGGAATAGACCCCGACGGCTTCCTTGGTCATCCAGCCGCCATTGGCGAGGACGAGGCCGTAACTTGCCGGGTCACTCCGCAGTGTGGCCACCATTTCCGCGATACCATGCAGGGAATAATTGTTTCCGGGTCCGCCGAAGAAGGGCAGGCCGCCAGTAAGGGTGAGTGGGCGTGGATCATTCTTCCAGTCGATGCCCAGCGCGGCAGTCGATGAGAAGACAGCGCACGGGAAGCAGGAATAGAGATCGAAATGCTGGAGATCAGCTGTGGTCTTTTCAGCCTGGTGCAGGGCGCGGCCAATGGCTGTCTGCATGGCCCATGACCCGTCGAGGCGGGGGCGCAGTGAGATCAGGTCATCGGCAGCTTCGCCGGCGCCGTGCAGGTAGACGCGCTTGTCCTCCGCGATGCCGAGCGCGTCAGCTTTCGAGCTGCTCATCAGAATCGCCGCCGCGCCCTGATTGACCGCATCCTGGGCGATGAACCATTTCAGGAAGGGATCAGCATATTCGTAATTCGCCTTGGACGGCGTCGAAAGAAACTCAACCGAGCGTTCCTCCGGGAATTGAGAATACGGGTTCTTTGCAGCAACAGCAGAGAAGGGCTGGAAGAGTTCGGCCATGGCCTTGCGGTGCTGGCTGCGCGAGCGGCCTTCGCGGGCAGCGATGGCATTCTCGAACAGGCCATAGAAATAGGCTGGCGCGATGATGCCGTGCTTGATCTCTTCGCGCGACAGCATCATGGGGCCCATGCCGCGATCTGCATAGGCGGCCTCCGCGCTGTCGGCCCAATCGATCTCGACGCCATTGCGGCGCGCGCCCTTGGAGGCCCGGTTGGCCTCGGAGCCTGAAATCAGGACGCAGTCGGCTTCGCCTGCATGGATGCGGGCGGCCATCTCATTGACCAGCGCCTGAGGGCTCTGGCCGCCCACGGTTTCATAGATGAGGGAGTCCGGCGTGGCGCCGAGATCGCGGGCGAGCGTGCCAGGAAGGTTGGTGTTGTGCCCATGCGGGTGCGGCGCGCTCCCGATAGAGTCCTCGAAGATGCGTACGACGGCAATCGTGTCGATGGAGTTGGCGAGGGCCTCCGCGCCACTGTCGGCGAGCGCCGCCTTTGATGCATCGACCATGAGCGACAGCGGCGACGGCGCGCCATCGGGCCCATTTGTTCCATCCCACTGGCTGAGGCTTTGCCCAACACCGACCAGAACCGGCAGATCGCCTTTTGCCATGACACGCTCCCTTATTGTCGTTTGTAACAACACCTAGCGTGCGAAATCCGGCAAGGCGAGCCGGGACGTCGGGGAAGGACCCGCCGTCTCCGCGCAGGCGGAAACGGCGGTATCATTTCATCTTATCCGCCGTTCAGCAGACCTTTTTCGCGCATGAAGTCGAGGATGACTTCGGCGGCTTCTTCCGGCGAATTGTTCACCGTGTCGATGCGGAGTTCGGCTGCCTGGGGTGGCTCATAAGGACTGTCGATGCCGGTGAAGTTCTTGATCTCTCCGGCGCGGGCCTTCTTGTAGAGACCCTTCACATCGCGTTTTTCCGCCACGCTGAGCGGGGTATCGACATAGACTTCGATGAATTCGCCATCCGCCATCAGGTTCCGCGCCATCTGGCGCTCGGACCGGAACGGCGAGATGAAGGAGACCAGCGTGATCAGTCCGGCATCGGACATCAGGCGCGCGACATTGGCGACGCGGCGGATATTCTCTACACGGTCGGCATCGGTGAAGCCGAGATCGCGGTTCAGCCCGTGGCGCACATTGTCCCCGTCCAGCGTGAAGGTGTGCTTGCCTTGCGCGAACAGTAATTTCTGCAGGGCGTTGGCGATGGTCGACTTGCCCGATCCGGAGAGGCCGGTGAACCAGAGTACGGCTGATTTCTGGCCCTTCTGTTCGGCGAGTGCCGACCGGTCGACATCCATCGCCTGCCAGTGAATGTTCGAGGCACGGCGCAGCGCGAAGTCAACGAGGCCAAGCCCGACCGTGTCATTTGTCATCCGGTCGATCAGGATGAAGCCACCCATCTCGCGATTGACATCGTACGGATCATACGGAATCGGCTGGTCCAGCGAGAGAGTCGTGACGCCAATCTGGTTAAGTTCCAGCGTTTTCGCAGGAACATCGTTCAAGGTGTTGACATCAATACCATATTTCGGGGCGTTAACTGTCGCCGTGACGGTCTTGGCGCCCATCTTGAGCAGGTAGCGCCGGCCCGGCAGAAGGGACGTTTCACTCATCCAGAGAATGCGGGCCTGGAACTGGTCGGAGACTTCAGACGGATCATCCGCCGACACAAGGACGTCGCCGCGCGAGCAGTCGATTTCGTCATCCAGCGTGATCGTGACCGACTGGCCGGCAATGGCCTGGTCGAGATCGCCGGTCGCCGTAACGATCCGCTGAACCGTGGACTGCTTGCCGGAGGGCATGGATTTCACGCGGTCACCCGGCTGCAGGCTGCCTGCCGCGATCTGGCCGGAGAAGCCGCGGAAATCGAGATTGGGCCGGTTGACCCATTGGACCGGCATGCGGAAAGGCGTGTTCAGGCGGCGGTCGCCGACCGGCACGGTTTCGAGATAGTCCATCAGGCTCGGGCCATCGTACCAGTCGGTCTCATTGGACTTGCTGGTGATGTTGACACCTTCGAGCGCGGACATCGGGATCGGCTGGATTTCGAGGTCCGTCGCCAGTTCGTCGGCGAAAGCGTAGAAATCATCGACAATGTCGTCATAAGCCTGCTGGCTGTAATCGACGAGGTCCATCTTGTTGATGGCGAGGACGACCTTGCGGATGCCCAGCAGCGTCGTGATGAAGCTGTGGCGGCGGGTCTGGGTGAGGATGCCCTTGCGCGCATCCACCATCAGGATGGCTACGTCGGCCGTTGAGGCGCCGGTGGCCATGTTGCGCGTGTACTGTTCATGGCCAGGTGTGTCGGCGACAATGAATTTGCGCTTGTCGGTCGCGAAGAAGCGATAGGCGACATCAATCGTGATGCCCTGTTCGCGC